>JAEEGH010006320.1_pt1 | contig 29096 bp, 23 predicted proteins | sample 9134181 | NCBI WGS metagenome assembly JAEEGH01 (sample SAMN16246544, study PRJNA631951) | gut metagenome | biome: gut microbiome; feature: rumen; material: DP-attached | host: Bos | place: Iran: Karaj | collected 2018-10 | reverse complement strand
ACTTTTACAGAAGTAGCCCTCTAGCCTTTGTAAACATTTTTTGCTAAATATCGCCCCGTTTAACGACGGGGCTTTTTTGTGTTCCGTTCTATCGGCCGATAGAACGGGAAAAGGCTCCGCTCATCGGACGCTGAAAATGAGGACATTAAGAAAATATAAATAAAAACTACAAAACATAATTAAATCAGAAATCATGAAACAAAAATTACTATTCTTATTGACAGCCTTAATGCTGTTAACCACAGGAAATGCGTGGGGAGATGGTGCAAAGCGCACAATAGACGATGTGGATTATTCGTCTTTAGCAGAATCCGATTGGACAACACCAGGTAATGGAGGAAAGGCGATTTATACATCTTCTGCTACAGGTGTACCATCTGCATACTCAGAAGCCTGGCAAGGTGGTAGTGGAGGCCGTGGTACTTATAAAGATGTCTCTTTGTCATACACATTAGGAAGCGGCTATACTTCTTCAAGTTTAACAGATAATGGATATGTTATAGAGTTTGATTTTGCTTTTACTTCAGGTCAAAATTCTGGTTCTGGCAATCACCAAGGACAATTTATAGTGTCAACGGGAAGCCCCGCACCCAATAATTACATAAACGATAATGCGACGTGTTTGTTTTCTTTGTCATATCCATCAACGGCTTCTGGGTCAACACCTTCGAGTTTATATATAAATGATTTGGCCAACTCCACGGGAACAAATATCGCTTATGGGACTTATGGAAATGTATGGCTACATTTGAAACTAGTGGTAACGAGTGGGAATATTAATTATACACTAACGAAGTATAGTGATGGTTCTGCTGTAGCGAGTGGGAATAAAACAACAACTGGGCTCCTAGCAATAAACAGACTTTATGCTTTGCTCGGTCGTGGTACGGGTCGCATCAAATTTGCCAATTATGAGATATATGATTATTCAGATGCAGAAGTTGTCACCGACCCAACTATCGCAGTTGCGTATGCTGGTGCAAACCGCACAGTAACGATTACAGGCGGCACATCATCTAAAAGCAATTCTGTTACTACTTATTACACAACAGATGGTTCAACACCAACATCTTTAAGCAGTGTTTATTCATCCGCTCTTGATATTTCAAGTGATTGTACCGTGAAGGCAATTACCATCAGCAATCAAGGCACATCATCAAACGTTGCCAGCGAGGCAGTGACTGTTGGCAAGCTCACACTTAACGCTCCCACATTTAATAAGACTGGATATTCAGCAGGTTCATATACTTACACCATTGCAGATAATCAATCATCATTGGCATTTGTTCCTGCAAGTACTACGATTAAGTACCGTATAGGTTCTACGGGTGATTTTTCCACATACTCTACTCCAGTAGCTGTTCCTGAAGGCAGCATAATTTATGCTTACTCCGAAGCAGACAACTACACAACATCAACTACATCAGCTGTCACCGCCGTATCTCTGCCTGCAATGACATTAGCTTGGGGGCAGAATTTTGTTGGTGTAGTGAACGATGACCTTTGGATGGATGTATCTGCAGGACCTACTGTTACTAATGCAAAGTCTACCAGCGATCCAAATTACTTCATCCCGTCTAATGATGACGGTGAGTCTGCCTTGACAGACGAGAATATTTCATTCTACTTCTCCAAAGATGGTTCTGATGACACAAAGGACAAAAAGTGGGGACTTAGGCCTACGGGAATGTATGCGAATTATGGAAGAGGAACAGCGGGCATAAAAGTTGCAAATCTGATAGTAGGACAAATAGTAGAAGTAAGTGCTAGTGATATTAATTCCGTTTCGGGTTTAACAGAGCTTACAACATATCGTTATGCAGGAACACACTATTATGTAGTTACAGCGACGACAGCATATTTGAATATTGCAAGACAACAGTACGTTTACTCTATTAATGTCTATGATCTTGACAATGAGATTGTCGGTGCGATGGACTATACGACACCATATTGGAACAAATGGAACACAACGCCGATTTGGATAAATGCCGGTGAAACCGCCTACTATAAGTTTAAAAACTACAACAATGGCGGCAATCTTCTTTATCAGAACTGGTATCTTTATGGTGCCACAGAAGCTTCTGATAATGTTGCGGTTTTCGGCCCGAATCACACTAATACCGCTGATGGTGGTAAGGGTAGCTATTCAAGTAAGCCAACATTTACAAACGCAGACCTGAACGGCGCCACCGTTGAGTTAACCGCATCACTTGCCAAAGTTGGCGAGACATACACATTGACGGTAACAGGTGTAACAACGAAAGCTGATGGCACAACAAAATTGTCCCCCAACCTCGTATATACACAAACTGGTCTAACAGCATCCAAGCTGAAGCTTTACATTTCTCCGGAAATGAACTGGCTAGAATTATTATCGCAGGCAGTAGAGACCACTATTGGTAGTAATGGTTTCCGCACATTTGCAAGTCCCAACGCCCTGGATATGACGATTGAAAATATGCCTGACGGTGTGAGAGCCTTTACCGCTTCCATTACGGGCAACACCGTATCGTTTACGAAGCTCGATCAAACCGTTCCTGCTAACACAGGCGTATTGCTGGCTTCTACGGATGCCATGCAGGGAAAAACTGTTCAGATTCCTGTTGTTGCAAGCGGCGATGATGTTGACGACAATAACTTCGTTGCCGGTACAGGTGCAAAGTTGCCTGCAGACGACGATAACTACTACTTCGCCCTGAACAAGAACGAGGCCGACCTGACGTTCGGTAAGTTTGATCAGACCAATGTTATTATCAACACAGATAAGGCATACTTCACCGTTTCTAAGGGCGTATTCAGTACCCTCGGTGCTCGCCTCACCATCAATTTCCCCGAAAATCCCACAGGAATCGGCGCTATCGAAGCCGCAGAAGCTGAGTCTGGCGACCTGAAGGACGGCAAGTACATCATCGACAACAAGGTTGTCATTGTGAAGAACGGTGTGAAGTACAGCACTAACGGTCAGAAGTTGAACTAATCTAATATAATTAAGGTATAGCTCTCTCGGATTAATCTCGAGAGAGCATACAAAAAACAATACTATAATGAAAAAGACATATATTAAACCCGAAAATACGGTCGTTCGCATCAACCCGGAGTCACTGGTGGCAGCCTCTCCCGAAACGCCTCAGAATGTAACTGTAAATCCCCTAGATGAAGAGGTAACAGATCCCGGCGCTCGCGAAATCATCAGTTCCCAGGACGTTTGGGAAGAATGGTAATATGCGCCAAGGCGCAAGTGAAGAACGAAGAGTGAAAAGTGTCCTTTTGCGTAGCTAATGGGGCCGAGCAAAGCGAAGGCAAGATGTAACACCGCGATGACGTCCACTAGAGCATGGGCGTCCCTAGGAGACACCGAAGAAACGCAAAAAAGACGTAGTAGTCACACAAGTTGAAAATTAAAAGTTAATAAATTAATGATAAGGGGAATCCCACGTCGTGTGCGTCAGTGCGCGACGTGGGGTGTTCCAACAAAAAAGAAGACTCACCACCAACCCCATAACACCACCACATTTTTACGCGCTAATTAGAGAAAATGTGCGCGCTAGTTAGAAAACAGAAAAATCGAAATAAACAAATATACAATTAACTAACAAAATCAAAAACACGATGAAAAGAAAATTATTTCTTTTGTTATGCACACTGCTGACAATGATCGGTGTGCTGAATGTTAAGGCTGATGGCTATACTGATTACATCAACGAGGCCAATGGGTGGACTCAAGTAACAGACAACGCGGGCATCGCTACCGATGGCAGTGCGGTGTATGCAATTGTAGCATCAGACTTCGGACTCGCAGTAGGTATCCCTGACGAAGGTTCTGCAAGCCAATTGACATACCAGACCGTCAGCGGTCAACCGGCACGAACACAAGTCTGGTCTATCGAATCGGATACTTATGGCAGTGGCGGTTATGCTCTGAAGAATCTTGGCAACATGGAAAAATATGTTCAAGCTGAAACAGGATCATGGGATATGCACGCCAACTCCAATTCAAAAAATATCGCAAAAACCTGTTATCAATTCTCAATTAACGACGGCACCCTCTATATTCAAACTAACAACGACGTCAAAACAGATGTAGGCCATTATTGGGGAGATTGGGATGTTGGCACTCACGCCAATGGTAGCCGTTTGGCCGGAAACAAAGCAGAAGCTAATCGTGTGACTTTTAAGTTATACAAAAAGATTCTCTCAGTACCTGGACAAGACTATACTTTTTTGATTGCTAACCCCTCGTTTGAAAATCCCGTGCTGGCCTCTGGCACTGCTACAAACCATCAACTGCACGGATGGACGGGTGCAAGCGATGCCGGTGAGGATTTCATTTCATATAAGACTGCCAGCGAGCGCAATTTCACAGGCGTAGACGGGAACAACCTCTACAACACATGGGGCGGCAGTCCTGCAAACGGATACTTTGTAAAGCAAACGATTAACTTGCCTGCAGGCAACTACAGGCTCTCCTGCATTGTGGCTTCAGATCAGAACAATTCTATAACTCTTACGTTCGGGACGAAAGAGATTACTGTAAAAATGTCTAATGCGAAAACGGTTGGACAGAAGATTGTGGCAGGCTTGTCACAAGCAGAAGCCGGTAACGTGGAAATCAAACTCTCATCTAATACTTGGTTTAAGGCGGATGATTTCCGTTTGTATTATCTCCCGGAAAATGAGCTCACTGACCTTGTCATTAAGAATGCAAACTGCGAAAGCAATGAATACTGGGATGGTGGCGGCCGAACTCTAGAAAACAAAAATGACTGGGCAGGACGGTCGAGAACGGTTCTTACGCAAAATGGTACCGGTTACAATCGTAAACAGGCTGTCACATTCCCCTATGCCGGCGTTTATTGCTTGGATGTATATGGTCTTGTTGCTGCAGCAGGCGGCGAATTCGGTGCAAGAATTGCAGATAGCGATGCAGGAACCAATATCATTTCTACGAGCACACAAAGCGAGACTGATGCTTCCATGAAGTATTATATTGATGCTAATGGTGTGGAGACAACAACGGTCAAGGGTAGTGATTATGCCAAGTGGACCATTGAAAGCGTTTATTTCAATATCGAAGCCAACAATACAACCAAGTATATACACCTTCACACATCCAATAAGGACGATAATGGTAAAGTTGGTTGTATTGGTGGTATGAAGTTGGTTTATCTTGGTGTTGCATCTGCCGGAAATCCGATCAACATTTCGGACAAATTCAATAACCCCGATTTCAAGCGCGGAACAAGCAGCACGAGCACTCAAGGTAGCGGCGGTCAAGTAGTATATCCTAAAGGTTGGACTTTCTCACGTACTTATTCCGGATGGAACGATACGTATGTGGATGGTAGTGAATTCAATGCATGGGCCGGTACAATCACTCTCGCGGAATTGAAACAAAGCACCACAAAGATTCCCAACGGTATCTACAGAATCTCCGCAGACATCAAGAGTGACAACAATGCAACCGTTGCATCTCAGGTTGCGCTTTGCGGTGGAAGCAATGGCACTTGGGTTCGCTCAGATAACGTGACAATGCCGGCAACTGCAGACTTCAAGAGTTACTCATGCTATGTTCCCGTAACCAATCGCACGCTCCAAGTAGGCATTCGTTCGGACAAAAACTACTACAGAATTAAGAATGTTAAGGTAGAGCTCGTTGATGCCAACTCTGCTTCTACAGCATTTAACACAGAGGTTGCATGCGGAAAGTTGCAGCAGGAAGCATGGGGACACAAGAACGATGCAGCACTCGATTTTACTTCCGATGATTTTGCCGCTGCTGAGGGATGTGAAATCTACAAGCCGAAGGCCAATAGCATCATTCTCGTACAGAATGCATCGCAAGTGACCAATACCGTCAATGTAGTAGCCGGTGGAACATGCGCAAACCTCGTGTTGTCTGATGACGAAGGTTATGCTGCAACGACCACTTTCAACGCGACAAGCGCCAACTATACCCGTAATGGTATTAAACTCAGCAAAAACAGATATGCTACGGTTTATCTTCCCTACGCCTTCTCTACCGATGGCCTGAAGGTGATGGCATGTACAGATTACGAGAATGACGTTTTGACATTCACGTCCGTTGATGTGACAGAGCCCAGCACACCCTATTTAGTACGTATCGCTGACGATGGGGTTGAAGATGAGGTTGAGAATTACACCTTCACTGGAAGTGGTTCCGTTTCGGCAACAGACGCTTCTGGCAGTTGGTTTAAGGGAACATATGCCTCACAGACTCTCTACGCTAACGCTGATGGCTATAACTACTATGGCTTCTCTACAAAGAATGGTGATTTCCGTCAAGCTAGCGCAAGCGGCAACACTTGTGCAGCTTTCCGCGCCTATGTAAAACTTGCAGAAGAGCCCGGCGCCCGTGCTATTGTGCGTATCGGCGACGAAATTACCGGAATCGCTACATTGGACGCAAACGGCACCATCAGTGGAGTAGAAGCGCAGAAGGACGGCAAATACATTGAGAACAATCAGATCATCATCGTGAAGAACGGTGTGAAGTACGGTGCTAACGGACAGAAGTTGAACTAATATACAATAAGGTAAAGCTCTCTCGGGTTTTGGCCTGAGGGAGCAACCTCAATAAACGATAAAATCATGAAAAAGACATATATTAAACCAGAAACCACGGTCGTTGCACTCAATGTGCGCGATAACGTTCTTCAGAACACATCTATATTTGAGACCACTAATCCCGAATCTATGGATGATGATGACTCATTCGGCGGCCGCGAAGTCATCAGCGACGAGACGACCATCATCGCTCGCAACGCCTGGGAGAGATGGTGATGAGGAGCTTTGCTCCGAAGTAAGAAGTAAGATGTCTGAAGTATGATGGCTGATGTAAGAGGTCATCATCGGACAGTTTATAAAGAAGGCTATATCTGTCGAAAGACAGTATAGATATTTGTTAACGTGAATAGGCGGAGTGGCTTGGGAAAGTCGCTCCGCCGATTTTTTGTTTACGGACACACGTAGATTGTGTCTGTTTTTTGAAAATAGATGCACTTTTTGGCCAAAAAGTTTTGTGTATTGGACAAAATCCGCTATTTTTGTCCAGTAGAAATAAAAAACGTGCAGAAATTCACTTGGGATCAGGAGATGACGATACAAAGGGGCAACACGGAAATCAATGTCGTACCATATTATAAATGGTGTCTCAGAAGCTGATGGCCGATGTCTGATACCTTTTACAGACACAATTCCGGCGGAGTGACGCTGTTGTCGCTCCGCCGTTTTTTGTTAACGGACACAATTAACGCTTGTCCGTTATGTCCGTTATGTCCGTTCAGGCCGCTTCCTGATGCTGCGTCGCGGGCGACTGCACCAGATACACGCCGCGCTTGACGCTCTTGTAGCCGCGCTGCTGCACCAGGCGCCGTATCGTGCGCAGACTCAACGGCTGGAAGATTGGAATTTCGTGCATTTCATCGAGACTTTTCTCCGTGCCCTCATACTGCTGCTCAAACGCCCGGAAGGCCTCGTCGCGCGCGTCATCGACCTCATGCTGCACGCGCACGATGCCCTGCATTTTGAAGTTGCCGCGCACAAGATCACGGTGAGAACGCACCTCGCGGTTGATGGCCAGCTGCAGCGCATAGGCGCAGTCGATGCTCATCTTCACCCACCAACGCACGGCGGAGACAATCTCCGGCAGCACATCGTCCGTTTCGCCGTTGGCAATATACAGGAGATAAGCCAGGCCCATCGCCCTCTCGTCGGCACGCGAGCAACAGTCGTCGATGACCTCCGTGCCGTATGAGGCCAGAAGGGCCTTCACCTCACCGCCGAGAGCGATGATCTCCGGCACACAGAGCGCCCGACGGCGACGCTCCTCCAGCAGGCGGTCTTCACGCTCCTCCACGCTGAGGCCGTCGTCGGCCACAGCAGCGTCGTGCTCCCGAAAGCGGTTGTCGAAATCGCGCAGACGGTCGGCTGCCTGCCACATCAGGCGCTTCTGCTCCGGCGTCCAGCAGGGCGCCTTGTAGGCGCCGTCGGCCTGTTCGTTTTTGCGTTCTCCCAGCATCGTGAGCGAGCCGCGCGAGAGCGTGCCGTCGCTGTCACACTGGCGGAAGATGCGAAACATCGGCTCTATCGTGCCGCCCACATTGCTGCAGAGGCGCATCGAGGAGACGAAGTAGGTCTTGTCCGCCGTCTTGTGGAGATAGGGAGAGCCGATGCCGTCGTAGCTCTTCTTCATCATGTCGAACACAAGGGCATAGTAGGGATTGCCGGCCTTTTTGGCGAATTCACCGCATTCCGTGCAGGAGATATAGATGGCTTCGCCGTCGTTGATCTGCGCCTGCTGCAGCAGAGCCAGCGCCGTGGGGATGCCGTCGAAGATGCGCACCTTCTGCTGCGGCACGGGCAACTCGCGGCGCTCCTTCGCCGAGAGCATCGTGTAGGCTGCGGCCATGCGGGCGTTCTCCGTCTTCTCCCGCATCTCACGTGCCAGGAAAAGCTGCTCCAGCGCCTGCAGCACGAGGCTTTTGCCGCTGCCGCTGCCGCCCATCTGCCACGACTGGCCGGAGATCCAGCGCAAGGTGCCGTCGGAGTAGAGCACGCGGGCATGTTGCCCGAGAAACGAGAGGATGGGAAACGCCAGTGTGACGGCCTGATGGGCACTCACAGGGTCGCAACCGCCGACAAGAGCCGCCGTGAAGGGGTCGAGCTTGTCGGGAAGGGGATTGATGGCCAGGATGTCGCGAACGGAACAGCGGCCGGCGTCAAGTGTAATGTCTGATTTCATAGGTTTAAAGTTTAGAGTTCATGTAACTTCGTTCCATAGACATCCTACTCGGCTCGGCAGAGCTCAAACGAGTTTGGCTCTGCGCTCACCTCGGGCGGATGTTTAGAGTTTAGAGTTTAGAGTCAGTTTAAGAGTTTAGAGTTTAGAGTTTAGAGTCAGTTTAAGAGTTTAGAGTTTAGAGTGTAGAGTCAGTTTAAGAGTTTAAGAGTTTAAGAGTTTAAGAGTTTAAGAGTTTAAGCATAATTGTCAATTGTCAATTATCAATTATCAATTATCAATTGTCAACTGTCAATTGTCAACTGTCAATTATCAATTATCAATTTTCTCGGCGTGAAGCTGACGGGGATTTCCTCCGTGTGGTCGCCGATGGTGATGATGACCTTGGTGAGGTCGTCCGTCACGCGTGAGCATTTCGCCATGAGATAGCCGCGCACGGTGGCGTAGAGCTGTTGACGGTCCAGCGTGCGCGTGAGCCTCTCGAAGAGGTCGCGATCCTCCGGAGCGGCATCGTCGGAGCGGATGCGCCGATAGAAGGCGTTCACGCCCTTCACATGGGCATGAAAGCGGTTTTGAACGGCAATCTCACTGGCGCCCTGCTTTTCGTAGGTGCGGGGATTGCGTAGCGTCACGGCGTAGGCTTTGCCCAAACGTCTGTTGCGCCTGATGTAGGTCCGACTGGTTTTGTCGGGACGACCGCTCATTGCTGAAGCGATCCATGCAGATTGTACTCTTGCCATAGTTTTACGTTGTTTTGGTGTGTATAATATTATAAGGTATCAGCAGCGATACAGCGGTGATGCAGCAGTGATGCAGCAGTGATGCGCGCAGTCTGCGGGCCGCTTTCCGGAAATGCGGGTGCAAATATACGACAGCGACATTGCGGTTTAAAGGATTTGAACAACTTTTTTTCATTTTTTTTCTGCAAAGATACGACAAGAAAAAACACAAACGAGCCAATCTTCTTGTAACCCCAATGAAAATCAGCGAAATATAACAATCGAACAAATTCAAAAAAAGCCGTTAACGGACATAACGGACATAACGGACAAGCGTTAATTGTGTCCGTAAAGAAAAAGCTTGGGAAGAATGGTGATCAGAAGCTGACGGTGCGGCTGCCGTCGGGGAGGACGTCGATGTTCACACGCACGGTGTCGTCGGGGAGCAGCTCCTCAATCAGCTCGGGCCACTCGATGAGGCAAAGGCGGCCGCTGTAGCAATACTCCTCGAAGCCCAGGTCGTAGGCCTCCTCCAGGCGCTTGATGCGGTAGAAATCAAAATGGTAGATGGTCTCGCGGCCCTGATACTCGTTGACGATGGCGAAGGTGGGGGAGGTGACCTGATCCGTCACGCCGAGCGCCTCGCACAGCGCCTTGATGAACGTCGTCTTGCCAGCACCCATAGCGCCGTAGAAGGCAAAAACGCGCGAAGGGCCCATCGCGTCGATGAACTGGCGCGCCGCTTCGGGAAGGGAGTCGGGAGAGGGAATGCTGATGTTCATCGCTTAATAGGGGCTGCGCGGCACGAACATCTGCGCCACAGAGAGCGCCACGTACCACACAATGATGGCGGCGAAGCAGCTGGCACCCAGGCAGAAGCAGGGGAGACAGCCCAGGAGAAAGATGTACTTCACCTTGTTGTCCGCCCAAGAGAGGTTCTTGAACTTCAGGGCAAACAGGGGAATCTCCGCCACCAAAAGGAACGAAGCCGCCAGCATGAAGAGGAAAAGGAAGGCGGCGTTGAAGAGATAGCTGGTGAGGAAGGCGTGCTGACCCACAACGAGGCTGCCCCAGAAGAGGGCATTGGCCGGAGTGGGCACGCCGATGAAAGAGGTGGTCTGGCGCGTGTCGAGGTTGAACTTGGCCAGACGCAGCGCCGAGAAAGCCGCCATGATGAACGCCGTGTAAGGCATCACGCCGCGCAAGGGCAGCATCCACTCGGGATACTCCACCTCGAAGAACAGCGAGAAGAGAATCATGGAAGGCGCCACGCCGAAGGTGACGACATCGGCCAGAGAGTCGAGCTCCTTGCCGATGGGGGAGGAGACGGAAAGCAGGCGCGCCGTCATGCCGTCGAAGAAGTCGAAGACGGCGCCGAGGATGATGAAAGCGACGGCCCACACGTAGGAGGCGGGATGCTCGTAGGCATGAGCCGCACACACGGTGGCGATGCAGCCGCAGATGAGGTTGCAACAGGTGATGCTGTTGGGGATGTGCTTCTTCATAATGTGGCGATTACGGTCTCGTTGCCCGTGGTCTTCTGGCCGACCTCCACCTGCACCTTGGCATCCAAAGGCAGATAGACGTCCACGCGGCTGCCGAACTTGATGAAGCCCAGATGCTCGTCAACCACACACTCCTCGCCGGGCCTGAGATAGGTGACGATGCGGCGCGCCATGGCGCCTGCCACCTGGCGCACCAGGATGTCCTTGCCCTCGGGGGTGGCGATGACGATGCTGCTGCGCTCGTTCTCGGTGCTGGCCTTGGGCAGCCAGGCTGCCTTGAAGCGACCGTCGTGGTGCACGACACTCTTCACGGTGCCGTCGCAGGGCACCCAGTTGTTGTGCACGTTGAAGAGGCTCATGAAGATGCTCACCATGATGCGGGGCTCGTGGAAATACTCATCCTCCATCACCTTCTCCACCACAACGACTTTGCCGTCGCAGCAGGCCACGACGGTGCGCTCCGTGTCGTCCGCAAAACGGCGCACGGGACACTGGAAGAAGTTGAGCACCACAGCGTAGAGGACGATGCTGACGCCCATGACGATGTGGCAAAACAGCTTCCAGGGACCGAAAGCGTAAAAAGTGAGGAGGTTGAGCAACACGAGGCCGATGGCCAGGCCGACCAGCGTGGTGCGCCCTTCGTGGTGAATGCGTATTTTTTTGAGTTTTCTGAGCCTTTTACCCATGGATATTGTTACATTTCAGGACAAAGATATTAAAAAGTTGCTAATATAAGATAATGTAAGGGGAGAATTTTTGCCCATTCTTCGTTTTTTCACGTTTTTCGCTCCGGAGATTTGACACTTCGGGCTTTTTTTTATATCTTTGCACGGAGATTATGGTCGATTTCGTACATCTGCACGTGCACACCCAGTATTCGCTGCTGGACGGACAGGCTTCCATCCCCCGTCTGGTGGATAAGGCCGTCGCCGACGGCATGAAGGGTATGGCCATCACGGATCACGGCAACATGTTCGGCGTGAAGGAGCTCTTCGACTACGTCAACGGGGTGAACAAGAAGCGTAAGGCGGAGGGGCAGGAGCCCTTCAAGCCCATCTTCGGCTGCGAGATGTATGTGGCCCGAAGAGGCGATGCGGAGCATCTGAAAGAGGGCAAGACGGACCAGAGCGGATGGCACCTCATCGTGCTGGCCAAGAACGAGACGGGCTATCACAACCTGGTGAAGCTGGTGTCGCAGAGCTGGACGAAAGGCTACTACATGCGCCCCCGCACCGACCACAAGACGCTGGAGCAATACCGCGAAGGGCTGATCATCTGCTCGGCCTGTATCGGCGGCGAAGTGCCCAAGAAGATCATCGCCGGCGACCTGCAGGGCGCTGAGGAGGCGGTGAAGTGGTTCCACAGCGTGTGGGGCGACGACTACTACATCGAGCTGCAGCGCCACGAGGTGAGGGATCCCCGTCAGGTGGCCAACAGGGAGACCTTCCAGATACAGCAGAAGGTGAACCCCGTGCTCATCGACCTGGCGCGCAAGCACGGCATCAAGCTCATCTGCACCAACGACTCCCATTTCGTGGATCAGGAGAACGCCGAGGCCCACGACCACCTGCTCTGTCTCAACAGCGGCAAAGACCTCGACGACCCGCAACGCATGCGCTACTCCAAGCAGGAGTGGTTCAAGACCCGGGCCGAGATGAACGAGGTGTTCGCCGACATCCCCGAGGCGCTGGACAACACGCTGGAGATCCTGGATAAGGTGGAGACCTACGACCTGGAGTCGAACCCCATCATGCCCTTCTTCCCCATCCCCGAGAGCTACGGCACTGAGGAGGAGTGGCGCAAGAAGTTCACGGAGGAAGACCTCTTCAAGGAATTCACCTCCGATGAAAACGGCGAAAATCCCCTGCCGCGCGAAGAGGGCGAGAAGAAGATCGCCAAGCTGGGCGGCTACGACAAGCTCTACCGCATCAAGTTCGAAGCCGACTATCTGGGCAAGCTGGCCTACGAAGGCGCCGCACGCCTCTATCCGCAGCCGCTGTCCAAGGAGGTGGACGACCGCATACGCTTCGAGTTGCACATCATGAAGACCATGGGCTTCCCGGGCTACTTCCTCATCGTGCAGGACTTCATCAACTCGGCCCGCAACGAGCTGGGCGTGTGGGTGGGTCCCGGACGAGGCAGCGCCGCGGGCAGTGTGGTGGCCTACTGTCTGGGCATCACGAGGCTCGACCCGATGAAATACGACCTGCTGTTCGAGCGTTTCCTCAATCCCGACCGTATCTCGCTGCCCGATATCGACACCGACTTCGACGACGACGGGCGCGGCAAAGTGCTGAAATGGGTGATGGAGAAATACGGCAAAGACAACTGCGCCCACATCATCACCTACAGCACCATGGCCACGAAGAACAGCATCAAGGACGTGGCCCGCGTGGAGCGTCTGCCGCTGGACAAAGCCAACGGCCTGTGCAAGGCCATCCCCGACCGCCTGTCGCTCAACGGCAAAGACCTGAAGATGAATCTCGACAACGCCATCAAGTGCACCCCCGAGCTGCAGATGGCCGAGAACAGTCAGGACCCCCGCGAGAGAAACACCATCAAATACGCCCGTATGCTGGAGGGCCAAATCCGCGGCACGGGCATCCACGCCTGCGGCTTCATCATCTGCCGCGACCCCATCTACGAGCACGTGCCCGTGTCCACCGCCGACGATCCGGACTTCCCCGGAGAGAAGACGGCCGTGACGCAATACGACGGACACGTCATCGAGAGCACCGGCCTGATCAAGATGGACTTCCTGGGCCTGAAGACGCTCTCGCAGATGAAGGAGGCCTGTCGCGTTATCAAGGAGTCGAGAGGCATCGACGTGGACATCAATGCCATTCCCATCGACGACGAGCTCACCTTCCAGCTCTATCAGGAAGGGCGCACGGTGGGCACGTTCCAGTTTGAATCGGCCGGCATGCAGAAATACCTCAAGGAGCTGCATCCCACCGTGTTCGAAGACCTCATCGCCATGAACGCCCTCTACCGTCCCGGCCCGATGGACTACATCCCCTCGTTCATCGCCCGTAAGAACGGACGCGAGCCCATCTCCTACGACCTGCCCGTGATGGAGAAATACCTCAAGGACACCTACGGCATCACCGTGTATCAGGAGCAGGTCATGCTGCTCTCGCGACTGCTGGCAGGCTTCACACGAGGCGAGAGCGACGCCCTGCGTAAGGCGATGGGTAAGAAGAAGAAGGAGATCGTCGACGCCATGCGCCCCAAATTCATCGATGGCGGCACGAAAAACGGACACGACCCCGAGGTGCTCAAGAAGATATGGGCCGATTGGGAGAAGTTTGCCTCCTACGCCTTCAACAAGTCGCACGCGGCCTGCTACTCGTGGGTGGCCTATCAGACGGCCTACCTCAAGGCGCACTATCCGCAGGAGTTCATGGCCGCCCTGCTCACCAGAGCCAAGGACGACATCAAGGAGGTGACGAAGCTGCTGGAAGAGTGCAACGCCATGCACATCAAGGTGATGGGCCCCGACGTGAACGAGTCGCACGGCAACTTCGGCGTGGGTCGCGACGGGCAGATACGCTTCGGACTGACCGCCATCAAGGGTTTGGGCGATGCCGCCTCCGATGCCATCGTCTCCGAGCGCGAGCAGAACGGACCCTATAAGGACATCTTCGACTTCGTGCAGCGCGTGCCCATGTCGGCCGTGAAGCGCAGCGGTCTGGAGAGTCTGGCATTGAGCGGAGCGTTCGACTGTTTCAGCGACCAGTTGCGCCGCGAGCAGTTCCTGGGCGTCAACGCTCAGGGCGAGAAGTTCCTCGACACACTGACGCGCTTCGGCAACAGCTATCAGCAGAGCAAGATGGAGAGCGAATACTCCCTCTTCGGCAGTGAAATGGTCGAAATCACCACACCGCCCATTCCTCAGGCAGAGCCCTGGGGCAAGATAGAGCTGCTCAACAAGGAGCGCGACCTGGTGGGCATCTACCTCAGCGCCCATCCCCTGGACGAATACGCCGTGGTGCTGCAGGACATCTGCAATCTGCACATGAACGCGATGGAGGACCTCACGCCCTACAACGGGCAGGAGGTGCAGTTCGGCGGCATCGTCACCGGGCTGCGTCAGGGCGTCACCAAACGCGGCGCGCCATACGGCATCGCCACGATAGAAGACTACAGCGGCAGCGGTGAAGTGGCGCTTTTCGGCAGCGACTGGCCCACATGGGGCGGCTACATGAACACCGGCGCCATCCTGCTCATCACCGGACGGGTGCAGGGCCGGCAATACGACGAGAGCAAGCTGGAGCTGCGCATCGGCAGCATATCGCCCCTCAGCGAAGTGGCCGACTCGATGGTGGAGTCCATCACCGTGAATATGCCCATCGACGCCCTGAGCGAAGACTTCGTGGCCGAGTTTGCCAATCTGAGCAGGCCCGAGGAGGGCGAGAAAGGCACCACGTCGCTGCACTTCATCTTCACCGACCCCTCGGGCACCCGCCTGGAGATGGCCTCGGCCGGAGAAAAGATCAGGGTGACGCGACCGCTGCTGAAGCTGCTCAAGGAGGACGAGCGCATCGAGTACAGAATCAACGCTTAAGCATACATCATTAACCAAACATACACACACAACTATGACGATCACCAATGACAACTTCGGCGCTCTCATCGCCACCGGCAAACCCGTAGTGATTGATTTCTGGGCCACCTGGTGCGGCCCCTGTCAGAAGATGGGCCCCCTCATCGAGGCTTTGGCCGAAGACTACGACGGCAAGGCCATCGTGGGCAAGTGCAACGTGGACGAGGAGGACGAGCTGGCCATGCAGTTCGGCGTGCGCAGCATTCCCACCGTTGTGTTCCTGAAAGACGGCGAAGTGCGCGACATGCAGGTGGGTCTCTGCCCGAAGTCGGTGCTGGAGGAGAAGCTCAACAAACTGCTCTGATGCCCTTCGCCCTATGGAAAACGAAGAAATGCTCTTTGCCGAAGAAGACCGCCTGACGGTGGACTTCATCCAAAAGTATCTGCCTCAGGAGGTCAAGGACAAATTTTCCGAGGACGACCTCTACTACTTCCTGGATGCCTTCGCAGAATACTGCGAGCAGGCTGGACTGGCCGACAGCGACGAGGAGGAGAGCGAGATCGACATCGACGAGGCGGCCGCCTTCATGGCGAAGCTGGCCAAGAAGGAGAAGGTGGGCACGTTCGACGCAGAAGACGTTCGCTGGATCGTGGACGGACAGCTGGAATACTGGGACTCGCTCGATGGAGAATGACGAGCGCTTCATGAAGGTGGCGCTCGATGAGGCGCGGCGTGCGGAGTCGGAGGGCGAAGTGCCCATCGGCGCTGTCATCGTGAGTCGCGGGCAGATTATAGCGCGCGGCCACAACCTCACGGAGCACTTGCACGACGTCACGGCGCACGCCGAGATGCAGGCCATCACGGCGGCAGCGGAGCATCTGGGCGGCAAATACCTGCAGGACTGCACGCTCTACGTCACCGTGGAGCCCTGTGTCATGTGTGCCGGTGCGTTGGGCTGGAGCCAGATTTCGCGCATCGTCTTCGGAGCGCCCGACGAGAAGCGCGGCTACCGCAGCTTCGCCCCGGGAGCGCTGCACCCCAAGACCGAAGTGGAGGAGGGCGTGATGTGCGAGGAGTGCACACGTCTGATGACCGAATTCTTTAAAAAGAAGCGCTGAGCGCGCATACGACCGATGGCACAGCACAACAGCACCGGCAACAGCGGCGAAGACCTGGCGGCGGACTATCTCGTGGCCAAGGGCTACTTCATCGTGGAGCGCAACTGGCGCAGCGGACACAAGGAGATCGACATTGTGGCCCGGCGCGAGGGTGTGGTGGTGTTTGTGGAGGTGAAGACGCGCAGCACCGAGTTCTTCGGACGCCCGGAAGACGCGATCACACCGAGGAAAATGCAGCTGCTGATCTCTGCGGCTGACACCTATCTGAGAGAAAACTGTATCGACGACGACGCCCGCTTCGACGTGATCTGCGTCACCAACGGCAGCGTGCGTCACTACGAAGGAGCCTTCCGCCCATGAAACGATTGCATTTCGACAGCTGCACCTCCACCAACGACATGCTCAAGAAGGAGCACGGCGACCTGCTCGCGGCTGTGGCCGAAGAGCAGACGGCGGGGCGCGGACAGAGAGGCAACAGCTGGTATTCGGAAGCGGGACGCAATCTGCTCTTCAGCGTGCTGACGGAGCCTCAAAGCGTGCTGGCCTCCGAGGCCTTCATCCTCTCGCAGGCGATGGCGCTGGCCATTGCCCGGACGCTGCAGGAGCGTCTGCCGGAACGGGAAGTGCGCATCAAGTGGCCCAACGACATCTATGTGGCGGGGCGCAAGGTGTGCGGCATACTGATTGAAAACGACCTGCAGGGCAAGCGCCTGGTGCGCAGCATCATCGGCTGCGGCATCAATGTCAACCAGACCCGGTTCCCCGACGGACTCGCCGCTCCGGCCACATCGCTGGCTCTGGAGACGGGAAGGGAAGAGGACAGGGAGCGGCTGCTGGACGAGGTGCTCTCCGCCTTCGAAGCCCTCTATCGCCGCCTTTGCGACGGGCAATATGAGGACATCCGCAGGGACTACCACGAACGCCTCTATCTGCGCGGCGAGAAGCGCCGCTTCGAGGATGCCTCGGGTGTGTTTGAGGGCTGCATCTCCCATGTGGAGCACGACGGACATTTAATCATCGAGGACGCCGGGGGCGAGGCTCGCCGCTATGCGTTCAAAGAAGTAAAAATAAAACTATGAAATTCAAAAGAATTCTTCTCAAGCTTTCGGGCGAGAGCCTCGCCGGAGAGCAGAAGCAGGGCATCGACGTGACGCGTCTCAACGACTACGCCCTCCAGATTAAGGAAATTGCACAGATGGGTGTGCAGATCGGTATCGTCATCGGCGGCGGCAACATTTTCCGCGGTCTCACCGGTGCAGGTAAGGGTTTCGACCGCGTGAAGGGCGATCAGATGGGCATGTGCGCCACCGTGATCAACTCGCTGGCGCTGTCGTCGGCCCTCGGAGCAGTGGGGCAGAAGAACCGCGTGCTGACGGCCATCCGCATGGAGCCCATCGGCGAGTTCTACACCAAGTGGAAAGCCATTGAGGCCATGGAGCGCGGCGAAGTGGTCATCATGAGCGGCGGCACGGGTTCGCCCTATTTCACCACCGACACGGGCTCCTCGTTGCGCGGCATCGAGATTGAGGCCGACGTGATGCTCAAAGGCACCCGCGTGGACGGCATCTACACGGCCGATCCGGAGAAAGACCCCACGGCGACGAAGTTCCACGACATCACTTACGAAGAGGTGATTGCGCGAGGGTTGAAGGTGATGGACATCACCGCTACGGCCATGTGCATGCAAAACAATCTGCCCATCTACGTATTCAATATGGACGAGAAGGGCAATCTCAAGCGCGTGATGGACGGCGAGGAAATCGGCACGCTGGTGCACAACTGACGCAGCGCCCGATTGCTTCGTTATTGCTACAGTCCTTCCTTAAACTCTGCATCGCAGGTGCCGCCTGTCAGCTCTTTTGAAAGACAGCGGATGCCGCGTGCGGAGTTTTTCAGTTTGGTCACTTTCACGTAGCCGGCACTCATCTTGAAGACCAGGTCGGTCTTGATGCCCATGCAGCGATGCTCGTTTTCATCGGAGCATTTGCCGCCGTTGGCTTCGACGATGATGTTGGTGGGGCCGTCGTTCTCGTTAATCTCGATGTCGTAGTTGGCCTGTATGCCGCGAGTACCGTCGCCGTTGGCAATGACGTTGAACGTGCCGCCGCTGATGGTGAGGGTGCTGTCGGTGTTGAGCGCCTTGGTGTCCTCGTTGTTCACCGTCAGGTTGAAAGTGCCGCCCTGAATCTCCACCTCTTCACCCACCTTGACGGCGTGGCCTACGGTCTCGGAGATGTTGAGCGTGCCGAACGACTTGGCCACACGCAGGTATTCCTTCACGTGGATGCCGTTGGCGGTGTTGCCCTTGACGGTCAGTTCGCCGTTGCCCGAGAGTTGCACGTGGCCCCTGCAGTAGAAGCTGCCCTTGTGGGTGCCGCCGGCAGCGTCCTCAAGATAGTTCACGGAGCCCTCCGTGAGTCGCACGGCAATGCGTTTGCCGCACTGGATGTTGATGGCGGGGCCCTGTGAGGAGACGAGCGAGAGGTTGTCGATGATCATCGTGCATTTGAAGACGCCGTTGTAGGTGAGGCCGCCGTTGGTGCTGGCGCCGGAGAGGACGAAGACCAGCTCGTCCGTCTCGTTGGTGTTGGTCAGAGTGACGTATCCGCCGTTGATTTGGCAGCTGACGTCGTCGCGTCCAACGGGCAATTCGACAGCGGCTCCGCCGTCGGTAAACTTCACCTTGACGGTGTCCTTGATGACAAACGACTTTTCGGGCACCTCCGTGCTGACGGGGTCCGTCCATTCGTCGTAAGAGCATGAGACGAAAGCCGCAGTGCTCATCAGAAGGAGTGAGAGTATATAGAGATTCCGTTTCATGTTCCGATTAATATTTGATGCTGTAACTTATGGATGTGGCGTGGAAACGTTCGCCGAAGCCCTCGCCGTCGTCCTCCTTGTTGAAGGTGAGCACGTAGGCCAGAGAGACGGCGTGGTGCTTGTTGATGTCATATTCACAACCTACGTGTGTACGAATCCTGTAGAGCTCCATGCTTTCAGAAAGATTGTTGAAGAGCTCGCCCGAGATGTACGGATGCCAGGGCAGACGCTTGCGGTCGAGCGACACTTTCAGGCGGCTGCGCAGCTGGTGGTTGCTGTAGGCCTCTTCCTCCTTGTTCTCGGAGTGGTCGGCCGTCCACTCTCCCTCGTCTGTGAGCTCCCACTGCCAGTCGTTAAGGTCGGTAGCGGTGTAGGTGTCCGTCTTGCGGTATTTCACGCGCAGAGCATTGACGGAGCCCACACGGGCGAAGCGGTAGCGCTCGCGGATGCCGATGCGCACCCACTTGGCGATCTTCACGCTGCTGATGATGTCGAACTTGAAGCGGAACTTCGGCGTGAAGTAGGCGTTGGTCTCGTTGTAGCCGGTGCGGCGTGTGGCGATGCCGTCATCGGCGTCCACATCCCATCCGGCATTCTTCCACGTCTTGTACTTCTTCGGGGTGTAGGCGTTGAGCAGCTCGATGCCGGCGGCCAGTTTGAGGTATTTGTGCACCCTGTAGGCGGCGTTGATGCCGACGCCCCAGCGGTCGAGGCAGGTGCTGTTGTCCTGTGTGCGGAAGTGCGTCTCCAGTCCGAGATCCCAGCGCATCGTGAGCGCCTTCTCAATGGAGAATTCTCCCCAGACGCCGAAATCGTCCGAGGCCTGGGCGCTCGCCGCAAGGGCGGATGTCAGCGCCACGAGGGCGAAAAAGAGCCTTTTCATCGTTTATTGCGGTCCGAGTTTGTTGAAGCGTACGGCGTTGGCGATGCTGCTGCCGCGATCCATATCCTCATCGTAGAAGATGCGGATGATGACGCTGTCTTTGAGAAAATCGATTGTGCCCACCTCGATGGAGATGATCTTCAGGCCCGTGCGCTTCTCGAGGTCGGCCTTGAGCTCTTCGCGCTTTTCGGGGGCCACGAGGTTCACGTTGTCGTAGCGGATATACTTGGAGCAGTGCTCGTTGAGCAGGTTGCTGCGCTCGAAGATCCAGGCCAGCAGGATGAAGATGCAGTTGGCAAACAGCAGGGTGATGACGCCCACGCCGTCCCAGTAGTCGGCCTTAGGATGATAGTTGGCCGAGGAGAGCGCGTTGACCACGCTGGTGCTCACGAGCATGAAGAGATAGGTCATCTCGCGGATGGGAATGGCCTCGGTGCGGTAGCGGATGATGCCGAAGAGGGCAAACAGACCCAGTGCGGCGCCCGTGCGCAGCGAATCGCCGCCCATGAAGCTCACGAGCATGAAGATGCTCATCGACATGATGATGAACACGAACATGTAGTCGCGGCGCTTGCTTCGGGGGTAGTAGAAGTAGCGGGCGATGATGCTCACAACGGCCAGATTCAGACAGAAGCGAACAAAGATGCCGATAAACTGTTCGGGGTCAATCAGCGTCAGGCCGATGGCTTCGGCCATTTCGTAGTTGATGTTGTTGAGCTCGCCGGAGAGCCAGTTGATGAATTCGGTCATTGTGCTTTGGATATTTTACGGTAGTTAATCATTTTCTGTTTGAAGTTGTTCTGCTTGATGCGGCGGTTGGTCATCACTGTGCCGATGCAGTATTTGGAGAAGCCGCAGGGCTTGATGCGCAGCTGCCGCAGCAGCGCGAGCACGGGGCTGAACACGTTGCCGTCGCGCTTGAGCTCCACCACGACGAGATTGCCCACATCGCTGTCTTCGTCCGTCTCGTAGTTGTGAAACTTGACGTCGAAGTCGATGGTCAGGCGCTCGGTCTTGCCGTAGTTGACGAGGGTGATGCGGTGGAACTGGTTCTGCACCGTGGGGTGTATGTCGCTCGTCGGGCGGTGGACCAGGCCCATGAGGAAGTCGTTGGCCTCTCCCTCCATCGCCGCTTCCTGTGAGGTCACCAGGATGCGCTTCTTCTTCGTGCGTCCGTGGTTGTTCTTGGTCTTCACCTCGAGGAAGGTGTCGAGCGAATCCATGTAGGTGCGCACGCGGACTTTCTGCCTCGGGGCGCGCCCGTTGTGGTGCTCCATGAAGAAGTGGTGGTCGTCCGTATCCCAGTAGGTGGTCTTGTAGGAGGCAATCTTGCTGCCGGCGTTGAACTGGGCGTAGTATTGTCCCTGACAGAGCTCCAGGAGCTTCGCCAGCTTCTCTTTATTGGTCACGAATTTCGTGTCGGTGCGGTTCATCAGCCGTATCTCCTTCATCTCCGGAAGCGTGATGGGCTGCAACTGCTCCAGTTGTTGTGCTATCAGGGTATCGATGTCCACGTTGTCGTGCGGTTTGCAGGGACAAAGGTATAGTTTTTTCGGCAAAGTCCGGCAATATACATAGATTTTAACCTTTTATAAAAAACTTTTTGCTGAAAACTGAGGTCTTTGCGCTAAATTTCCATATCTTTGTGTGCAGGATAACTCTAAAAACGACCTATATGTTAGACGTAAAAGCAACCTTGGCAGAAGCCGAGGAGAAAATGGAAGAGGCTGTGATGTTCCTCGAAGAGTCTCTGGCACACATCCGTGCCGGCAAGGCCAATGTGAAAATCCTCGACGGCATCCGTGTGGATTCCTACGGCACGATGGTGCCTCTGAGCGGCGTCGCCAGCGTGACGACTCCCGATGCGCGCACGATTGCCATCAAGCCTTGGGACAAGTCGATGTTCAAGGCCATTGAGAAGGCCATCATCGACTCCGAAGTCGGCATCACGCCCGACAACAACGGCGAGATCATCCGCCTCAACATCCCGCCTCTCACGGAGGAGCGTCGTCGCCAGCTCACGAAGCAGTGTAGCGGAGAAGTGGAAAAGGCCAAAGTCTCTGTGCGCAACGCCCGTCGCGACACCAACGAGCGTCTCAAGAAGGGCATCAAGGACGGCCTCTCCGAAGACCTTGAGAAGGACGCCGAGAACGATCTTCAGAAGATGCACGACAAGTACATCAAGAAGCTCGACGAACTCATGGCGGCAAAGGAAAAGGAGATCATGACCGTTTGAGCGGCGTCGTCACCAAAATTTCTGGCAGCTGGACCACCGTCCGCACGGACGATGGCCGGCTTTTTTTGTGCAAGGTCAAAGGCTCGTTCCGCATTCGCGGCATCCGCACCACCAATCCCGTCGCTGTGGGCGACCGGGTCGACATTGTGGCTTCGCCCGACGGGGAGACGGCTTTGATCACAGCGGTGCACGAGCGCCGCAACTACATCATCCGCAAGGCCTCCAATCTCTCGAAGCAGAGCCACATCCTCGCCTGCAACCTCGACCGGGTGCTGCTGGTGGTGACGCTGCGTCATCCCGAGACCTCTACCGTCTTCATCGACCGTTTTCTGGCGACGGCGGAGGCTTATCGCGTGCCTGTCGTCGTGTGTTTCAATAAATGCGATCTGCTCTCGCAGGAGGAGCAGGAGGAGCTGCGCCGCTTGCGCGCCCTCTATGAGTCGTTGGGCTATGAGACCTGCGCCGTCTCCGCCCTCGATCCTTCGTCGCTCTCGCTCGGCTCGCTCGAAGGCCTCACCCTCTTGAGCGGCAACAGCGGTGTGGGCAAGACCACACTCCTGAATGCGCTCTGTCCGGAGCTCGAACTCAAGACGGCCGCCATCTCGGAGGCGCATCTGACGGGCATGCACACGACCACCTTTTCGGAGATGTATGCGCTCCCCGAGAGCGTCTGTCCCGCCGGCGGCGCCGTGATTGACACGCCCGGCATCAAGGGTTTCGGCACCTTCGACATGGAGCCTGAGGAAGTCAGTCACTACTTCCGCGAAATCTTCGCCGTCGGGCGCGAATGCCGCTTCGGCAACTGCCTCCACACCCGCGAGCCCGGCTGCCGGGTGATCGAAGCGGTGGAGGAGGGGCGTATCGCCCTCTCGCGCTACGAGAGCTATCTGTCTATGCTCGAGGACAAGGGCGAGTCAAAATACAGGGAGTGAAAAGCCTCACTCCCTGTCTCTCTTTTTTCTTTTATCCCACCTGGCTGCCGCCTTTCACGTCGCCGAGCGTTGTCGTGACGGATAGGTTGCCGTCGTAGTTGACCGCCGAGAGGATCATGCCCTCCGAGGTCTCGCCCATCATCTGGCGGGGCGCCAGATTGGCGATGAAGAGCACGCGCTTGCCCACCAGGTCCTCGGGCTCATACCACCCGGCGATGCCCGAGAGGATGGTGCGGTCTTTGCCGCTGCCGTCGTCCAGCGTGAACTTGAGCAGCTTCTTCGACTTCTTCACCTTCTCGCAGGTCTTCACCAGACCCACGCGGATGTCGAGCTTCTCGAAGTCCTCGAAGGGGATCACGGGCTTCACCTCGGGCGCTTTCCATTCGGCGGCCGCGTTGGCCTTGAGGGTCTCCTCCAGCTTGCGGGTCTGGAACTCGATGTCGCTGTCTTCCACCTTGGTGAAGAGCAGCTCGGGCTTGGGCAGCTGTGTGCCTTCGCTCATGAGGTCCATGCGGCCGATCTGCTCCCACGAGAAGTCGTTCATGGCGATCATGCTTCTCAGACGCTTGCTGCTGAAGGGCAGGAAGGGCTCGAAGGCGATGGCCAGATTGGCCGTGATCTGCAGCGAGATGTTGATGACGGTCTTTACGCGTTCGGGGTCGGTCTTGATGACCTTCCAGGGTTCGGAGTCGGCGAGATACTTGTTGCCGATGCGGGCCAGATTCATGGCCTCCTTCTGCGCCTCGCGGAACTTGAAGCCCTCCAGCAGCGACTCCAGACGCTCCTTCACGCTGGTGAATTCGGCGATGGTCTCGCGGTCGAAGTCCGTGAGCGCTCCGCACGCGGGCACGCGTCCCTCATAATATTTCTGCGTCAGCTGCAGCGCGCGGTTGACGAAGTTGCCGTAGACGGCCACCAGCTCGTTGTTGCAGCGGGCCTGATAGTCGTGCCAGGTGAAGTCGTTGTCCTTCGTCTCGGGCGCATTGGCCGTGAGCACGTAGCGCAGTTCGTCCTGGCGTCCGGGCATCTCCTCGAGATACTCGTTGAGCCATACGGCGTAGTTTTTCGATGTGGATATCTTGTTGCCTTCGAGGTTGAGAAACTCGTTGGCGGGTACGTTGTCGGGCAGGATGTATTCGCCGTGTGCTTTGAGCATGGCGGGGAACACGATGCAGTGGAACACGATGTTGTCTTTGCCGATGAAGTGCACGAGGCGCGTCTCGGGGTCTTTCCACCATTTCTCCCAGGGCCCCAGTCCCGGATTCCTGTCGCACAGCTCCTTGGTGTTGGAGATGTAGCCGATGGGGGCGTCGAACCACACATAGAGCACTTTGCCCTCTGCGCCTTCCACAGGCACGGGGATGCCCCAGTCGAGGTCGCGCGTGACGGCACGGGGTTTCAGGCCGCCGTCGAGCCAGCTTTTGCATTGTCCGTAGACGTTGCTGCGCCACTCTTTGTGGTCTTGCAGGATCCACTTCTCGAGCCACTCCTGATCGCGGTCGAGGGGCAGATACCAGTGTTTCGTAGCGCGCTTGACGAGCGGATTGCCCGTCTCGGCGTTGCGGGGGTTGATGAGTTCTTCGGGCGAGAGCGTTGCGCCGCACTTCTCACACTGGTCGCCGTAGGCTTCGGGTGCGTGGCAGCGGGGGCATTCTCCCCTGATGTTGCGGTCGGTGAGGAAATGACCGGTCTGTTCGTCGTAGAACTGCTCAGTCACCTGCTCCACGAATTTGCCTTCGTCGTAGAGCTTGCGGAAGAAGTCGGAGGCCAGTTTGTGGTGGGTCTCCGAGGTGGTGCGGCTGTAGACGTCGAACGAGATGCCGAACTCCTCGAAGGAGCGGCGGATGAGTTCGTGGTAGCGATCGACCACCTGCTGCACGCTGATGCCTTCCTTGCGGGCTCTGATGGTGACGGGCACGCCGTGCTCGTCGGAGCCGCCGATGAAGAGCACTTCGCGCTTCTTCAGCCTGAGATAGCGCACGTAGATGTCGGCAGGAACATAGACGCCGGCCAGATGGCCGATGTGTACGGGCCCGTTGGCGTAGGGCAATGCGGATGTGACGGTAGTTCTTTTGAATGTCATGTGTCTTGTCTCTTGTTTTCTTTTTTTCGTATGGAGCCCCGGCCTTGTTCGGAAGGTCGGGGCTCCTGTTGTAGCATGTTATTGCTTAATGGCTTACTTTACGATCTGACCGGCAGTGTTGAACTTCTTGCCGTTCAGGTAAATAAAGATCTGGTTCTTCTCGAGGTACTTGCCGTCGGCCTTACCGAACTTCTCGATGCTCGTGGGAGCTACGATGCCGGTAGCGGGGTTTGCATCAGCAGCGTAGAACAGCTTGATGCTGTCGGCGATGAACCAGCTAGAGCCTTCCTGAGCGCGGCGGACGAAGCCGAGAGAAGCGAAGCTGGGCTCGGGAACATAGAAGCTGATCTCTGTGCCGAAGGCGAAGTCGCCCTTAGCGTCCATCCAGTTGCGATACTGCTCCATGCTGTTGGGAGCGTAGTAGGTAACCTCGTTAGATACGTAGGTAGAGATGTTGCCGGTGCCGCCGGTGAGGTCGGTGGTCTGAGCCACGAACTTGCCGTTGGCAACTTCAGTCTGGAGCGTATCGCCGTCGCCTACCTTAGCATAGAGGCTGGTGCGGTCATCAAAGCGCCAGTCTGCGTCGTTGTCCAGAACTTCCTTCCAAGCGCCGCGACGGTCCATAGCGAAGCCCTGGAAGGTGTAGTAGCCAACGGGCATGAATACGCTCTGGTAGGTGTCGAAGACGTTCTGATACATCTCGCCTGCGGTGAAGTTGATAGCACCCCAGTTGGTGCCCCACCACTGGTCGCTGCTCTCGAAGGCGGGGTTCTTCAGCTGGTCGGTCAGATCCTCGGGAGCCTCGGCGGTGCCGGTGCCGGCCACCTTCAGGTAGATGCTGCCGAGCTGGAAGGAGAGTTCCTTGTAGAAGGCGTCGAACATGGAGTAGGTGGTCACGTAGCCGCCGTCCTGACCGGAGTCTGCTGCGTCAGCGAGGTTGTCGTTCGTAACGTCCTCGGGCACGCCGCCGTAAACCTCATCCTCATAAATCTTTTCATTCTCGAGATCCTCGGGAGTCAGACAGATGCTGTTGATGGCAGGCAGGTTGGCGTAAACAGTAGCTACGTTCTGAGCCTTGGCCTTGTACTCCTGCTTGGTTGGCGTGTCGGCGTCGAAGGCGGCAATCATGTTGTTCAGGCTGGTGAGATCGGCGCTGAGCTTGCTGAAAGCCTCCAGATACTTGTTGGCGCTGCCAATGAGGTGCTCGAGAGCGTCATAAGCCTCCTTGTAGTCCTCATACTTCTGCAGAACGGGGTCGTTGTACAGAGACTCTGCATTAGACAGAGAGTTGGTGATGGAGTCGAGCACAACGCCGGCAATACCGGGAGCGTTGTCCACGTCGGGCACGAGGGCCTTCATGTCGTTGATCTTACCGCCCAAGAGATCCTTCATGGCGCTGGGATCGGTGCCGGCCAACTCCAGCTTGAAGCCGCCCCACAGCGTCCATGCGCCGTCGTTCAGAGGTTCGGTGCTCTTCAGACCGATGCGCAGCGTACCTACGCCGTCACCTTCGTCGGGCACTTCACCGTAAACCACCATCGGGTAGCGGCCGGCGGAGAAGGCGATGGAAGAGCCGTCCATGCCGTTGGGGATCAGGTAGCTCTCGTTGAAAACTTTATCGCTGTTGTACTTACCGGCGCCGGTCAGAGAGGTAGAACCGGCGATCATGGCCTGAATCTCGGGATCGGGGTTCTGGTTGCCGGCCCAGATGGCTTCCTTGTCGGCATCGGTCTTGGCGGAGTTGCCGTCCCAGAAGTAGCAGTTGGTACCGTTCTTGGCAATCTCGCCGTCGAGATACTTCTGCTCCTCATCGCTCCAAACGAGGTCGTTGATGATGGGATCCTTGGCGATGTTCTGGATGGGGTTGGCGATGGTACCCATGTAGAGGGCAACGGGCACCTTGGTCTCAGCATCCCATGTGCCGGCGGGGCGATGGAAGGCGTTGACGGTTACCTTATACAGACCTGCGGGCGCGCCCTCGACTACCTGGAAGATGTCGAACGTGCTGCCGTTTTTGGGAATGTAAGCCTCGGATACGGGATAGCCGCTCAGACCGCTGCGGATGTTCCAGTTCACGGAACCGCTGTTCTGGCGGGTCCAGCCGTAGCCTACGTTGGTGTCCTTGAAGTCGGCGTTCACGAGCAGGAAGGTCACGTCCATGCCGTCCTTCACTGACTTCTTCTTCACGTCGTTCATCAGGCTGTTGACGAACTCGATTTCAGCACCGATCTGGTCGTCGTTCAGAGTAGGATTAGCCTTGATGAACTGATAGTTACCGTTGACGAAGGTGTAGCCGCTGGCGCTCGAGCCGGGCTCCATGGGAGCTGCGTTGGCGTAGCTGTTCAGAGCGTCCAGTGCGGTGTTGGGGTTGTACTTGCCTTCCTGGCTGGTGATCTGAGTGTAGAGCGTCTGAGCCTTCTCGGCAACAACGGTATAGCCGCTCCAAGCGGCGATGCTGGCCTTCAGAGCGGTCTCAGCAGCGGTGAACTTGGCGTACTCAGCGTCCACGTCGTCGAAGGTGGTGACGCCGGGAGTGATGTTGGCTACGAAGTTAGAGAAGTCGCTGTAAGCCTGGTTGTAAGCTGCACGCACGTCGGTGCTGGCCAGAGCTTCGGGCTCATAGGGGTAGACGATGCCGGCGAGAATCTCGTCACCGTATTCCTTCACGTTGCTGTAAGACATCAGCTGGATGTTATCCCAGATAGCCCAATAGGTGTTGGACTTACAGTAGAAACCAACCTGAAGGTCAGTCTTCTCTGTGAGGTTGAAACGCACCTTGTCTGCGTAGTACAAACCGTTCTGGAAGCTGGTACCGGCAGTAGCCATGTTGTTCTCAGTGCCGGTCTTCAGGGGCAGAATGGACTTGGCGATAATCTGGTAGTCAGCATTGTCGGAGGGGTTGCCCTCAGACGGACCTACATAAACGCAAGGACGAAGATCCTCGGCGTCGGTGCCGTCAGCCTGATAGAAGCCCTGTGCGGACAGCTGGTAGCGACCTGCGGGCAGATCCTTTACAATCTGGTACGCAGCAAAGTAAGAGTGCCAAGACTCAGCACAGAAGTTGCTGGATGCGTTTACAGAGGCACCAGCAAAACCGGAGAGGTTCTTGTTTGTACAGTTGGCGCTGACCTTCCAGTCTGCAATGCTCTGGTTGCGGCTGAAGTCGGGGTTCTTGACCAGGAAGTTGAAGCTGACATTGCTGCTCTGAGCCTTGGCCACCATGTGAGCAAGTGCCTCATCGTAAGTCATGACGCGGAAGAGACAGTTGTCGGTCAGGGTCTCGCTGAACTCGAGGGTGTAGCCTTTGCGGCTGCCCTTGGTCTCGCTCTTGCAGAGGTAGCCGTGAGGAATCTCCACCCAAGCGTCGTTCTCCCACTTCCACTCGCTGATGCAGCGGAAGGCGAAGATGCCGTCGCCCTGGTACTCAGCCACCCAGATGCCGTCGGTGCTCTTGGTGGTGCCGGCAGTCTCGTCGTCCTTCACGGTAGCCTG
>JAEEGH010006319.1_pt1 | contig 29101 bp, 24 predicted proteins | sample 9134181 | NCBI WGS metagenome assembly JAEEGH01 (sample SAMN16246544, study PRJNA631951) | gut metagenome | biome: gut microbiome; feature: rumen; material: DP-attached | host: Bos | place: Iran: Karaj | collected 2018-10 | reverse complement strand
GTAACCAAAGTTTTACATCTTCTTTTCAATGTGCAGTTTGCAACAACTGTTGGATTGCCTTGAACATAGAACATATAAGGGCTCATTACAGGGTAATACCATTGGGCTCCGGAAGACACCTCAAAGTATATGCCATATTTGACATATTTTGCAATAGCGGTAAGCGTTGGGGAAAAACCATCGCAAGTTCTAACCCCATTTATACCCGTTCCAGCGCAACCATCCTCGTTACATCTTGCTTTTTGCTGAAACTCTCCAATTTGTCTCATTAAAGTTTCTGGCACCATGTTCTCTAATTCTTCAAACACATCATCTTCTGTTGTAAACACAATTATATTGGCATTGTTTGTGTTTTCATTTATCAAGTCGCTAATATCTGATATGTTATCCGTTGGTAGAACATAGACACTTTCTGTCTCCATATTAAGTTTGAACACATAATCGCCTATGATGACAATGTGGGAAGAGTTCAACACATGTTGGATAAAATCACTGCAGTATACCGAGTCAATGTGTTTTTTTACTGAATCGTTCTGTGATTGCTTATAATCATATAAACTTGTGAAATTCAATTCATCCAAATAGTCCATGCATTCAGAAAACAAGCTGTCGTTAAAACCGTCCTGTTCAGGAGAAAAGTACTCAATGAAATTTTCATAATCAAACATCGTCCCAAATTGCAGAATTCCATCATAAACAGTTATTCCGTTTACAATAGACGGATCCAACGCTTTTGTTATGCTTTTATTCTCTATTTTCTCCTTCTCGCAGCCCGCAAAAAACATCGCTCCTGCGAGAATTGCTGTTGCCACTATGGGCAGAATTGTTTTTTTTATTCCCATGATAAAAAAATTTAAAACTAGGCAATCAAATTAAAACTGATATGTTTAGCCTTTTCACTTATCCGTTAGAAACACTGGACTCTGCTTGAACCACCTCCCAGGTTTCCAAAAAGGTGGCGGGAACCATGTTTGCGCTTTTACAAGTCCGCCGCTTGTCACCCCCACCCGCCCGGTTCCTTTTAAGGCAGGGGCAGCGTCAGCCTACAGGCGGGTCTGATTTACTGCATGATACGAGCTTAAATGGCAGATGTTCAATTTTTCCTTCTGCTGCGAAAAACGCTTGGAATGAATCTGCGACAGGAAAAGCCCACACGCAATGCAGGACAAACAGCACCCTCCGAAGTGCCGGATATGCCTGTATGGCTAACCTTGCACGAAAAACAAGACTTTTCGTGAAGCGCATTTGTTTTGTCCCGTCCATTTGTCTCCTTATGCTTTTCATGTTACAAATATAACACTATTTTTTATATGCGGATATGTTCAAAACATGTCAAAATGTGTTCATTATTTCAGATTTTTTTTTATGAAATATTGAATATGATTTATTACTATCTTTGCAAACATTATTATCAGGAGGATTCGATCATGAAGAAAACATCTGCCACAAAGATTTCCAATGACTTAAGAAAAGTCGCCATTGAAGCGGACAGGAGGAATGTCAACAGTTTCCGTGAAAATTTCTCGCTCATCATGGATTTCCGTCTGCTGATGGACCACCTTGACATCAGGTTCAACCATCCTTACAGGACCATGGAGCAGCGCATAATGTTTGTGACTGGCGGCAGCGTGAAGGTGGATACAAATTCCATAGTGCATGACCTTAAGAAGAACTCGGTGTTGGTGATGCCTGAAGACACCATCATTGAACTGCTGTCTGCAAGTGATGATTTCAACGCGCATGAGCTTGCTTTCAAGGTGAGGTCTTTCGAAAAATGCAGTTCCGCGCAGTTTAACATTTTACGGCTGGATCTGTCCGACAGCGAAGGGACGTTCCTGGAAAAATATTTCCAACTGTTCGACGGACTTTTTTCAATGGACATAAAGGTGCTGGGGCCGTTGGAGGACATGTGCTCATTTGTCATGTCTTTCCTATATTATAAATACAACATTGCTTTGGGGAACACTCAATTTATCAGCCGTTCAAGCAAGACATTCGATGAATTTATCAGGCAAATCAATCTTGAAGCCATTGATAACAGGGAGGTGGCCTATTATGCCGACAAGTTGGGCGTAACCGTAAGGTATCTTGGTGCGCTCGTGAAGGCGCGGAGCGGCAGGAGCGCCAAGGACTGGATCAACCACATTGTGGTCAGGGATGCGAAACTGATGTTGGACGAAAGCAATGAAAGTATACGGAAAATAGCAATAAGGATGGGCTTCTGCAACGCCACGCAGTTCGGAACCTTCTTCAAGAAACACACCGGCCAGACGCCGATGGAATACAGGAACGGGAATGGAATTCCGTTGGGTGAGGCGGAAGAGAAAATTAATAGTTAATAATTAATAGATTAGAGTTGGTGGCGTGTGGGATACAGCATCGTTGAAGATAGCTGTTTAACTATAAACTCTTAACTATTAACTATAAACTGAATTGCCCGCGACACCATGACCGTCGGGGAATGGGTGGTGGAATAGGCGGGATGTCCCATTCTTCCGCTGTCATTGTGCGCCAAAAAATGTACGGGACCATTATACAGCATCTTAATGACGTGTCGGAGTGACAGAATAATTAGGCACAATCCTGTTCCCATGTCTGAAACCGTCAATTCTTTTTTTAACATTTGTTGAATCATAGTAGTTTGACAAATGTTCTATCAAATAATTTTCCAACAATACAGGTATCACACTGTCACAATTGACAAGAATGGTATCCGGCAGTTTTATCACAGGAACCAGATAAACGTAAGGTTTTTTATAGTAGCGCAAGTTAAACAAACCTGCACATTGACGGATATCTTCACTGGAATAAGGTTCCAAATCAAAGGATTTCACTTTATATAAAACACTGTTTAAATAATTTTTTATCAACAAAATATCATTGGAAGTAAAACATCTTTTTGAAATGGTATCCTGATATTCTGCACATATACAAATACCCTTAAATAAGACACTATCCGCTGAATAATGATCAAAATAATCTCTTTTTTTGGTAATTGCAAATTCCTCACGCATTTTTGCTATTCCATCTACATTCATCTCCCTATCACGCTGTAAAGTTAAACAGCTTGACAACAAACAAATAGTCAATATTAAGGTTGCAGTTTTCCATGCCTTCTCCGCATCAAAGGGCTTCTCTCTCATAAATCAATTTTTTATCTTGGTTAGCAGTACGTTCAGCGAAAGGAAGCAGCGTGCCATCTTCAACCAAATCCACTTTTTTACCAATCTGGTCGGATAAGTCAAGCATCATACGGGCATATCTCATCAGACCTATATCCGCATGATTATGGTCAAATTTAACCAGTATGTCCACATCGCTCTCCGGGGTCTCCTCACCCCGTGCGTATGAACCGAAAACCCACGCCCTCAGAACCGGCTGGGTGGCGAAGTAATCGCAGATGGTCTGTATCATTGCATCGCTCATAACATCCAATTTTTTTCATAAACGCAAATATCTTTATTATTATTGCACGAAATGCCGATTTTTTTCCGCCACGTGCGGCGGGGCGTATCCGGCAAACGGCCAATATCGCATCCGGGAAAACCGTTTTTGTTACCGTTACCGTAGAGACGCACGGCCGTGCGTCTCTACAATTTCGCCCTGTAATACAGCGTTGAACAATTCGATTCGGTGAATAACTTTTGTGCGGTCTGCTGCAAGGATTCCGCCGTCACCGCCTCATAATAGGCCTCCTCGTCATTGTAGCGTTCGGCCTTGTCCAACAACTCAAAAATGCCAAGGTTCATCGCCTTGTCCTGCACCTGCAGGTCGGCATAGCAGAGCAGCGTGGCTATCTGGTTCTTGGTCTTGCGCAGCTCCTCCGGCTCCACCGGAACACGGCACAACAGCTCCAGCTCCTCCTGAATGGCGGCATCTGCGTCAGCCAACGGGACACCCTCGTCAGGATTGCCTGAAACAATGAACAGACCTTCATCGAAAGAACCTGAAACATATGCGGATATATTGGAGAAGAGCCGCTTTTCCTCCACCAGACGGCGTTGCAGCCGCGCCGATTTCCCATTTGAAAGGATATCGGAAAGCATATCGGTAGGATAGTATTCCGCAACCGCACGTGGGCAGCAATGGTATGCCTTTACAATCATATCGGCAGGCACATCACGCTCCACCTCCAGAAAACGCGGGGCGGTCTGAACAGGCTCCGCAGGCAGGCAACGCACAAACTCCGCACCGGCGGGAATATCCCCGAACCATTTCTCCACCAAGGCTTTTACATGCCCCATATCAAAATCACCGGCAATTGTCAGCACGGCGCGGTTCGGCCGGTAGAAACGGTAAAAGAAATCCTTAACCTGATCCATGGTGGCCTCCGCAATGTGGCGCAAATCCATCCCGATGGTATTCCACCGGTACGGATGAACCTGGTAGGCAAGAGGTTTGAGCAAAAGCATCACATCCCCGTAAGGCTGGTTCAGATACGACTGCTTGAACTCCTCCATCACCACCTTGCGCTGCACCTCCAGGCTCTCCACAGAAAAGGCAAGACGGTTCATCCTGTCCGACTCCAGCCAGAGTGCGGTTTCAAGATTCACCACAGGGACAGTAAGGTAATAGTCGGTCAGATCGGTGTTGGTGAAGGCATTGTTCTCGCCACCGGCCTGCTGCAGCTGCGTGTCAAAGTCGGGAATATGCTCCGAACCGCCGAACATCAGATGCTCGAACAGATGCGCGAAACCGGTATGCTCCGGATCCTCGTCCCGCGACCCGACATCGTATGCCACGTTGACCGCCGCAATAGGCGTGGTGGGGTCGCGGTGCAAAATCACACGCAACCCGTTGTCCAAAGTATATTTCTCAAACGAAATCATCTCAACCCACCTTCAATTGGCCGACTAACTCCCTGACGGAGCCAATGTTCTTGCGCTCCAGATATGCAGCGATGCCATCCACAATCTCCATTGTCACACGCGGATTGATGAAATTGGCCGTACCGACCTGGATGGCCGTTGCACCGGCAAGGAAAAACTCAATCGCATCGGTGGCGTTCATGATGCCGCCCAATCCAATAATCGGCACTTTTACAGCGTGATACACCTGCCACACCATACGCAGGGCGATTGGCTTGACGCAGGCGCCTGACAATCCGCCCGTCACGGTGGAGAGCACCGGACGCTGCGTCTCCGCATTTACCGCCATGCCCAACAGCGTGTTGATCAACGAGACGGCATCCGCCCCCTCCGCCTCAACAGCCTTTGCAATGGAAGCGATGTCGGTGACATTTGGGGAAAGCTTTACAACAAGTGTTTTCGGGTATGCCCTCCGGACTGCGGCGACCACACTTCCGGCCGCCTCGCAGGAGGTTCCGAAGGCCATGCCGCCCGCCTTCACATTGGGGCAGGAGATGTTCAGCTCGATGGCGGGAACCCTTTCCAATCCGGCAAGCTTTTCCGCCGCCGCCACATAATCCTCTATCGAGGAACCTGACAGATTAACCAGCACATTCGTATCCAAATCCTTGATTCTTGGATATATTTGCCCGATAAAATAATCCACGCCCTTGTTCTGCAGACCTACAGCGTTCAACATGCCCGCAGGTGTCTCCGCCATGCGCGGATAGGGGTTGCCATCGCGAGGATTCAGCGTTGTCCCTTTGACAATGAAGCCGCCGAGACGCTCCAAATCCACAAAATCGGCAAACTCCTCCCCGTAACCGAAAGTTCCGGATGCGGTTAGCACGGGGTTCTTAAACCGCAACTCCCCTATATTGACCGACAAATCCATAGTGTTACTCTATAATCCTGTAAGCATGTTCAAAGCGCCGGGCAGCATACGGATATGGTAGTCCGCCGTAGGGAGGGTGTCCCCCTCGATTTCGCCAAGCAACGGCCTGTCCGACTCCAAATATATGTCAGAAGCCTCGGTGTAGGTGATTTCCGGCAGATGTCCGAGCTTTCCGCTGTACAGGTTCTTGACATTCTTAATCACTTTAAAAGGAGATATTTTCCTGAGACGCATGATGTTGAACAACCCGTCCGCAGGATTGGCCATCGGCACCTGCATCATGCCGTTGCCGTTATAGCGGCAATTCCCGACCGCAATCGAAAACAGGGACTCCTCCACCGTCTCCCTCTCCGTCCTGATGCGGACCTTCTGTGCCTTGTGGGAGAAAAGCACCTTGAACAGGGTCAGCAGGTAGACGGCCTTGAGGTTGATGCGAGACCGCGTCTGCGCCGTCTTGTGGATGATGGCGGCATCGAACCCGAAACCGGCAATGTTGATGAAATGGTGCCGCGAACTCACCTGCCCGTCGTGAAGGCATTCGACCAGCCCGATGTCATGGCGGACAAACTGCCCGCGCAGCAGAATGTTGATGGATTCCATGTAAGGCCTCGGATAATGGTGCGTGCGGCACCAGTCGTTTCCGGTCCCCAAGGGAAGCACCGCCAGATAAACCTCCTCGGAGGGCACGCCGGAATTCATGATGCCGTCCACAATCTGGTTTACAGTGCCGTCACCGCCCATCGCCATAAGGTGACGGTGCCCGTTACGGCACAATTCCGCCGCCAGTTTTTTCCCGGATTCGGCATCATCGGTGATGTAGAACTGGTAGTCCAGCTGCAGCTCGTCCAGCTTTACGGCAATCTCCTCCCAATGCTTGTAGCAGGAATTGGAGAGCGCGTTCGGATTGGCGATGATCTGCCACGAATGGTCAAAAATGGCCACATTCTCCTTTTTAAGACTGACTGTCGTTTCCATCATGCCTCCTTTTCCGTATCCTTATCCTCCTCCACAGCATCCTTATACTCGCGGACCCCTTTGCCGAGACCGCGCATCAGCTCCGGAATTTTACGGCCGCCGAACAGCAGCAGCACTATCAGCAGGATGATCAGTATTTCCGGTACCCCTATGAATCCAAGTGTTTGCATGGTATCTTTATCTGATGATGTTCAAATTGCAAAAGTAATCATTTATCAAAGATTTTTTTCCGGTTTTGAAAAATATTTTGCCTTTTTTTCCGCTAATGATAAAAATATTCCGAAGATGACGGCAGAAATCATTCTCAGCGACCAATACAACCCTTATCTGAACCTTGCTGTGGAGCAGGCGCTGTTTCGCGACACCCCGTCAGACACAGTGGTTATGTACCTGTGGCGTAACCGGCGGACAGTAGTTATCGGCCGGCATCAGAACCCATACGCGGAATGCCATGTGGAGCAGCTGCTGGAGGACGGCGGACATCTGATGCGCCGCACCACGGGCGGGGGGGCGGTCTACCACGACCTTGGGAACCTGAACTTCACATTTGTGGCATCCCATAAGCTGTACGATACGGAAAAACAGTTCTCAGTTCTTCAGAACGCACTCAAACATTTCGGACTGGAAACTGTATGCTCCGGACGCAACGACATGCTTTTTAATGGCAGGAAATTTTCCGGCAACGCCTTCTCCGTCGGGAAAACCAACAGGCTGCACCACGGCACACTGCTGATCAGAACCGACATGGAGGCGCTGCAACGCTATCTGAAACCGAAACCCTCCAAACTGCACAAGCATGGAGTGTCATCCGTTGAAAGCCGCGTCATTAATTTGTCGGAGGTGGCGGAGATAACCTCCGAGAACATTGTGCCGCCGCTGATGGAGGCGTTCCAGAACGTTTATGGGGAAAAAGCACAAACACGCCCTTTCACCGGATGCTGCACGAAGAAGGTGCTTGCCGAGGCGCGCCAGCTGGCGGATGACGGCTTTGTATATGGAAGCTGGCGGCAGTTCCGCGCCCAACGCAGCGGGGAGTTTGCATGGGGCGGTGTGGAGATGGAGCTGGAAATCAGCGAGGCCGACCGCCGCATCCTGCATGTGGAAATCGCCACCGACTGCCTGCTTCCGAACACGGTTGAAAAGGCCAAACAGCTGCTGACCGGTGCGGATGCGGACACAATGCCCGCCTTTTCCGCCTCTTCCGCCGAAGAGAAAACCATTCTGGACGACATCATGCAATTGGTTTACGCATAGCAGAAAATGATGCAGACGGACAACGACATACAGCAGCGTGACGCGAAATACCGCATGATGACTGAGGCACCGGTAAGGCGGTTGGTGCTGAAAATGGCCGTCCCGACCGTCATCAGCATGATGGTGACCGCCATCTACAACGTTGCGGACGCGGCCTTTGTCGGCCACCTCAGCACCGAAGCCACGGCTGCTGTCGGCATCTCCTTCGCCTACATGACCTTCATCCAGGCGATCGGCTTCTTTTTCGGACACGGCTCAGGCAATTTCATTGCACGCGCCTTGGGCGCAAAAAACGGTGCGCACGCCGAAAGGATGGCGGCCACCGGCTTTTTCAGCGCAGTCATTCTCGGTACCGCCGCCGCCGTCCTGGGCTGCATTTTCCTCCACCCGCTATGCCGCCTGCTTGGCGCCACACCCGAAATTGAAGCGGACGCAAACCGGTATCTTGTCTATATACTTGCCGCCACCCCCATCATGATGTCCTGCCTGGTGATGAACAATCAGCTGCGGCTGCAGGGGAGCGCCCAGTACGCCATGATCGGCCTTGTCTCCGGAGCGGTGCTGAACATCTTTTTGGACCCGCTCTTCATTTTTGTCTTTGGCTGGGGCGTGTCAGGTGCGGCGGCGGCCACCTTCTGCAGCCAGTTCTTCTCATGGCTGCTGCTCATGCATGGCATCCGGAGGGCGGGCAATGTACATATACGCTTCCGGAATTTCACACCCACAGGCTATTACTACAAGGAGATTGCGCGGGGCGGCCTGCCATCGCTCTGCCGGCAGGGTCTCATCTGCCTTTCAACCGTCTGCCTGAACCGCGCCGCCGCAGTATATGCTGCACCTGGCTGCGAGGCATCCACAATCGCCGCCTTCGCCGTGGTCTCCCGCATCATGATGTTCGCCTTCTCGGTGATTTTGGGCATCGGGCAGGGGTTCCAGCCGGTCTGCGGATTCAACTACGGTGCGGGGAAATTCGGACGGGTGCGCGAGGCACTGCTGTTCTGCATGAGCCTCTCCACACTGCTGCTGCTGATTATGGCTGCGGCAGGGTTCCTCTTCTCACCGCAGCTCATCGCCTTTTTCCGGAAGGAGGATCCGGAGCTGATTGCGGTCGGGGTAAAGGTGCTGCGCTGGCAGTGCGCCGTCTTCCCGCTTATAGGTGTCACCACCGCAACCAACATGTATTTCCAAACCACCGGCCAGGTGTTCCGCGCAACACTGCTTTCAGTCTGCCGCCAGGGGCTCTTTTTCCTGCCCGTGCTGTTTGTTGTTCCGATTTTTTTCGGGCTTCCCGGCCTGATGGCCACCCAGGGCATCGCCGACCTGCTGACCTTCATTTTCACCCTGCCGTTCGCCCTCTCCGCCGCCCGCGACCTGCAGCGGAAAGCCGACACCACAGCCGCATGATCCTCATTTCATACAAATAATTAATGTTTTTTCGGAATCTGTCCCGACAAATGCATATTTTTTGTACTTTTGTATTTGAATTAAAATTGACACATCATGAAAAGATTTGTATTTTCAGCACTCTTTTTCGCCTTATTGGCCAGCGGTTTCGCCCAGCAGGAGGCGGCCACCCTCCCTTCCGTCAACCTGAAGACACTTGATGGGAAAAAGTTCAACACCGCCGACATCAGCAACGACGGCAAGCCGATCATCATCTGCTTTTTCGCCACCTGGTGCAAACCCTGCATGGTGGAGCTGAAAACCATCGCCGAATCATACGAGGAATGGCAGGAGGAGACCGGCGTGAAAATATATGCCGTCTCCATCGACGACAGCCGCTCCAGCGGAAAGGTCGCCCCGCTTGTAAGCGGACAATCATGGGAATATGAGGTGCTGCTGGATGAAAATTCGGATTTCAAACGTGCCATGAATGTGGGCGACATCCCGCACACCTTCATCCTGAACGGCAAAAGGGAGATTGTGTACCAACACGCCTCCTATGCGCCCGGTGTGGAACAGGAATACATTGAAAAAGTGAAAGAGATTCTCCAACAGGAAAAACAGGCTGAATAATGCACAGATTCACACGGATAACACTGTCTGCCATGCTGCTTGCCGGCAGCATGCTCTCATACGGGCAGTCCCTGCTCCAGCATGGGAAGGTCAGCGGCAACATCCAGATGAACGCCCAGTATTATATTGAGGACAGCATAATCGGGGCGGAAAAGGTGAACAACAAGGTAAGGACCAACACATTCGCCAACATCCAATACAACAACGGCGGCTTTGCCGCAGGTCTGCGCTATGAATACTATGCCCAGCCTCTGCTCGACTTTGAGAAAATCGGCTACGTCGGCGAGGGGATACCATACTATTTCTTCTCCTACACCACGGAAAACATTGAAGTTGTGCTGGGCAGCTTTTACGAGCAGTTCGGCAGCGGGCTAACCTACCGCTCCTACGAGGATCGCAACCTCGGCTTCGACAACGCCACACGAGGCATAAAAATCAAGGCACGTCCCTTTAAGGGTATCACACTGACAGGCATTTGGGGCAAACAGCGTAACCTGTTCGAATATACAGGCCAGGTACGCGGCATGGATGCCGACATTTCGTTCAACGAGATGTGCCCGAAAATAGGTGAAAGCCCTTTCCGGTTGGGAATTGGAGGAAACTTTGTGAGCAAATACGAGGCGGACAACGATCCGGAATACCGTCTGCCCGAAAATGTGGCCGCCTTCTCCGGAAGGGCGAACATCGGCTATAAAAAGTTCAATATTGAAGGGGAATACGCCTATAAGTTCAACGACCCCTCCACATTGAACAACATGATTTACAAGCCTGGCAACGCCCTGCTGCTGACCGCCTCATACGCCACGAAAGGATTGGGCGTCTACCTGACCGGCCTGCGCACCGACAACTTCGATTTCCGCAACAAGCGCACTGCCTTGCTGAACAACCACATGATCAACTACATCCCCACACTGACCAAGGAGCATACATACGCGCTCTCCTCAATGTACGCCTATTCCTCACAACCGCTGGGGCAAACCGGTTTCCAGGCGGAGGTGCAGTATAAGATTCCCAAAAAGACCCTGCTCGGCGGCAAATACGGCACCGACATCGCTGTCAACTACTCACTCATCCACGGGATAGAGAGGGATATCCTGCCCGAAGTGCAGGAGAACGGCGGTGACATGGGCGGCACCCTCGGATACAGTTCCCCATTCTTCGGCACGGACCTGCTCTACTTCGAGGATTTCAATGTGGAGGTAGGGCATAAGTTCAACAAGAGCTGGAAGCTGATCATGAGCTACATCTACCTGGACTACAACATGAGCGTGCTGGAAGGCCATGGCGGCAACGTGCAATCCCACATTGTAATCGGGGACCTCACATATAAGATCAACGCCAAAAACGCGCTCCGCATGGAGCTGCAGCACCTCTCCACCAAGGAGGACGACGGGAGCTGGGCCTACGGCCAGCTGGAATACAGCATAGCCCCGAAGTGGTTCATTTCGGTGCTGGACCGTTGGAACTACGGGAACCCCGTGGAGGCCAAACGGGTGCATTATTATAATGTCAGCGGCACTTTCGTGCACAAGGCAACCAAGGTGACACTCGGTTTCGGCAAGCAGTACGAAGGAATCCTGTGCGTAGGCGGGGTTTGCCGTCAGGTGCCGGCCTCCTACGGCATGAACCTGCAGGTGGTCACCAGTTTTTAAAGCGAACCCATCTTTAACCCTGCACATTGATGGCCAAAACATCCGTAAAGCGCATTCCTGGTTCAAGGACAAGCAGGATTCTACTGCTCTTTTTTCTTGCTTTGGCATTGACATACATCATTTTAAGATACGGATACCTATTTGTCGGCAATGGACCGGCAATTATATTGAACCTGCTTGTGCTCATGACGTTTGCAGCCATATACCACCTTGCTGTCCGGTGGCTCCGCATCATAATGTTGGTGCTCTTCTGCTGCTGGCTGTTCACCCTGCTGCAGGTGGCAATGCTATGTTTTTTCAAACCGCATAACACGCCATTGATGCTGAAACAGAAAATGCTTGCAAAAAACCATCCTGAATACATGATGCAGCAACCCTACACATACGTCCCTCTGGAACAGATTTCACCCTATCTGATACAAGCCGCCGACATTGGCGAGGATGAGGGAACCTTCATGTATCACAGGGGGTTCTTCATCAACAGGATGATCAGTTCATATCTAGCCAATGAAAAAGGGAACTCCTTGCGTGGAGGGAGCTGTATCAGCCAACAGACCGCCAAAAACTGCTTTCTGCTGCAAAGCCGGACCACCGCCCGCAAACTCGTTGAAGCCCATTACACCATTTTAATCGAATATCTTTGGGGTAAACGGCGCATTATGGAATACTACCTCAACATCATTGAATACGGCAACGGCATTTTCGGCTGCGAAGCCGCCAGCCAATATTATTTCAATCATCCGGCCAGCCAACTATCCTGGGATGAGGCGGTGCAGCTTGTCGCCAGCCTGCCGAGCCCCCGCCAGAGCAACCCCAACCATCACACGCCAAATTACAACAAACGTATAAAGTACATATACGACAACTTTACGAACTATTCCGTAACAGACCCCATTAGAAGACGCAAGGACTATAATCCGGAAATTCTAATGCTTTATGGACGAAGCCCATGGTTTTTCCTAAAATGGCTGGTGAAACATGAGCTGTTTCCGATGGAGGAGAACCGGAAAGTGCCCGAACCTGTGGAAATCCAGGGCTGACACAATTGATTGCAAGCATAATAATTTGATTAATATAATTTTATATTTTCTTAAAAATAAAATAGGCAAAACAGATGACCCATAAACAAAAAAGGACTATTTTTGCATTGAGTCCGCAGGATGGCCCTAATAGGACTTCAGCCTCCTGCCAGCTCACATCCAGAATCAAATGTTACCGGAAGTCCTGCATTTATATCATGTTGAACATTAAGAAGTTTATTGTTTACGCATTGGCGATTGCCAGCAGTCTGCTCTTTTTGCAATGCGACAAGATTGATGAGCCTTTCAAGGAATCGCACGAACAGAACGTGGCCGCCGACACCCCCTATTTTGAAGTCCGGACAGATTTCATCCAAAAATACCTGCTGGAGGACTTTACAGGGCACACCTGCCTTAACTGCCCGAAAGCCCACACCATAATGAAGGAGATGCAGGATGCCATGAAGGATACGCTGATCTGCATGGCCGTACACTGCGGCAACTTTGCCGAACCCGGCGACGCCCCCTACACCGCCGACTACAGGACTGCATTGGGCAACTATCTGGCCTCCCATTTTTCGGTAAGCGGACTGCCCAAGGGCATGATCAGCCGCAGGCAGTTCAACGGCAAACGGGTGCTGAACTATTCCGAATGGAAAGCCGACATGGCCTCCGTGCCACGTCTGCAGGCTGAAATCGGCATACAGATTAAGGACACCACGGTGCCGTCACATCCGGACACCGCCTATATCTTTGTGAAAACAACATGGCTGAAAGGGACGGAACGGCCTATGAGGCTTTCGGTTGTGCTGCTGGAGGACAGCATCGTATCCGCACAAAAGCAGCCGGACCTGAGTGTAATCGGCGACTATGTGCACAACCACATGCTGCGCGCCAGCCTCAGCCCGATAGAGGGCACCGTGCTGAACACGGAGGGGAAAAAGGAGAAGGGTGAATCCGACATACGCGCCTATGCGCTGTACCGGAATCCTGTCTGGCAATGGAAACACTGCCACATAGTGGCAATGGTCATTGATACGGAGACGGAGGAGATCCTTCAGGTGGAGAAGATTCATCTTGAACAATAATAATAGAAAAGGATGTTTGTCAAAAAAGAGGTTTGTCAAATTCATTCATTAACAAATTTTAAAACACTGCATTATGTCTAACGAGAACGACAACAGCAAAAAAATGGAGGTACTGAACGCCACCCTTGAGCGTTTGGAGAAAATATACGGTAAAGGATCCGTCATGCGTTTGGGAGACACTCCGCACGAAGCCATGGATGTGATTTCAACAGGCTCGCTCGGCCTGGACATCGCATTAGGTGTGGGCGGACTGCCCAAAGGCAGGGTCATCGAGATTTTCGGACCGGAATCCTCCGGTAAGACCACGCTGGCACTGCACGCGATTTCAGAAGCGCAGAAAAACGGCGGCATCGCCGCCTTCATCGATGCGGAACATGCCTTTGACCGCTTTTACGCGGAGAAACTGGGTGTGGACATCAACAACCTGCTGATTTCCCAACCGGACAACGGGGAGCAGGCGTTGGAGATCGCTGACAACCTTATCCGTTCGGGTGCCATCGACATCCTGGTGGTGGACTCCGTGGCAGCACTGACCCCAAAAAGCGAAATCGAAGGGGAGATGGGTGACTCCAAAATGGGGCTCCAGGCACGGCTGATGTCCCAGGCCATGCGCAAACTTACCGCCACAATCAGCAAAACCAACTGCTGCTGCATCTTCATCAACCAGCTGCGTGAGAAAATCGGTGTGATGTTCGGCAATCCGGAGACAACAACAGGCGGCAACGCCCTGAAGTTCTACGCTTCCGTCCGCATTGACATCCGCCGCCAGACCCAAATCAAAGAGGGTGAGAACGTGGTGGGCAACCATGTGAAAGTCAAAGTGATCAAAAACAAGGTGGCCCCTCCTTTCCGCACCGCCGAATTCGACATCGTCTACGGCGAGGGCATATCCAAAGCGGGCGAAATAATCGACATGGGTGTGGAATACAATGTGATCAAAAAGAGCGGCTCCTGGTTCTCCTACAACGACACCAAATTGGCTCAGGGACGGGAGGCCGCCAAGCAGATTGTCAATGACAACCCGGAACTGATGAAGGAACTGGAGGAAAAAATCAAGGAGGCAATCCAAGCACAAGAAAACTGATATGAGACATCAACAGACAACCGGCCTGCTGCTGTGCCTGCTCATGGCGGCGGCCGGTATTTCATGCAGACACCAGACGACAGACAACCGGTACGAAGGGCTGGACACCGCATTGGTGTCATTATACCAACAAATGGAAAAGCACCCGAAAAATGCGGAACTGCACATGAAAATTGCAGACTATTACCGGATGCACCTGTTACCGGACAGTGCCCTGACCCATGCGCTTACGGCACTCCGGCTGGATTCCACCCAGAGCAGATATTATGTGCAAATTTCTGACATCTATCTGATGCAAAAGGATTTTGACATGTGTGAAGAGATGTTGGAAAAGGCCATCCGGCTGGACAAGGAGCAGGAGGAGGCCTATCTTAAACTGGCCGAACTCCATTTCATGCTGCGACGCTATGATGAAGCCACCGAAGTGATCAAGCGTAGCCTGGCCATGAATGAATACAATCCGAAAGCCCATTTTATCATCGGATGGATTCAACGGGAGCAGGGTGACACTGCCGCCGCCATCCGAAGCTACATGAAGGCGGTGGATCAGAATGCGCAGTATTTTGAAGCCTATGAGGAACTGGCCCACCTGTACCATGTGCGCCACAACCCACTTGCCGTCCAGCACTACAAAAATGCCCTGCGCATCCGTCCCGATGACATCCAAACCCAATACAATCTGGCCATGTTTTATCAGGAAACAGGCGATGACAAACAGGCGTTGGAACAATACAACCATATTTTACAGGCTGTACCGGACAACCGCATTGTACTGTATAACATCGGTTGGATCCACCTGACCCGGCTGGAAGACTACGGGGAGGCCATCCGCTATTTCACCAGGGCCATCGAACAGGACACCACATATTTGGAAGCGGTATACAGTCGAGGCATTTCATTTGAATGCCAGGGAGATTATAAAAGCGCACGACAGGATTTCGCATATACCCTGCACCTGAATCCGCAATACGAACCTGCAATTGAGGCGTTGAACCGGTTGGACAGGAAACAGGCCAAGAACTAATAGGCCAGATCAAGCACAATCGGCAGGTGGTCGGAGAAACCGCCCTTGTAATCCCGACCCACATAGGTACGCAATGGCTTCTCGCCCAAATATTTCTCATCCTTTTCCAGCATGAATGGGGCGGCGAAGATGCAAACCGGGGAGACCACACGGTAGGGCGCATCCGGCATGGTGAGCGTGGGTGTCACCACAAACTGGTCCAGAACAGACCAGTGCCGATGGTATTTGTGCGTACCCACCTTCCCCTTCATATAAGGATACATTAAATTAATAAGCTCGCCCTTCCCCACATGGCCGGCATCCAGCGTGGCCCTCAAACCGTAACGCATGCTGCTGTCCGCAGGCGTGTCGTTGAAATCGCCCATCACCAGCACGCAGGCCTGCGGCTGGAAATTCAGAATGGAATCGATCCTCCCGCGCAAAACGGTCGCTATATGCATCCGCTTATGCTCCGTAGCCTTGTAACCGGCATAGCGTGAAGTAAAGTGGTTCACAAACAGATGCAGCGTATCGGAGGAGCCTTTTGCAACCCCCTTCACATACAGTATATCGCGGGTTGAGGAGCCGGGCTGGAAGGAAAACCTTACCGCGACAGGCTCCGCATGGCAGAGCTGGAACCGCTCCGGACGGTACAGCAGTGCCACATCAATGCCACGTGGGTCCGGAGAATCAAAATGCACATATTTGTACTTTGCCCTCTTCAGGGCGGTTTTGTAAAGCAAAGTCTTCAGCACACTGCTGTTTTCCACCTCCGCCAGACCTACAATGTCCGGATAGTCCCAACCGCCTGCCGCCACAAGGACCTTTGCTATCTGATCCGCCTTGTGATAATAGCGTCTGGTGTCCCAATGGTATGTTCCCTCCGGCAGGAACTCGTTGTCGTTTGTCAGGGAATCGTCCACACAGTCGAAAAAATTCTCCAGATTGTAGAAGCATACACGCAAGGTGCGGGTGCGGGCAGTGTCTGACCAGCAGGGGCAGAATGAGGGCTCCGGCTGTGAGCAGCCGACAAGGCAGAGTGCCAGTAAAACTGAAAACAAAAGAATTCTTTTCATATATCAGGGTTTTAGTGAGTCATGTTGATGCACGGTTATATGTTGTCCTCCGCATACCATTCCGCATAGGAGGTTGCGGTCTCGCCCAGACGGAGGCTGTGCAGCCGCACATTCGGCGGCAGCTGCTGACGCAACATCTCCGCAAAATGCAGCAGCATCCGTTCCGATGTCGGCTGGTACGGAACAAGCTCCACCTTACGGTAATGCCTGCACAATTGCGCCACAAGCTCCCGGTCGCTCTGACTGTTCAGTACAAGCGCATGGTCAAACCGTTCGACAATGCAGGCATTCACTATTCTTTTCAAATCGGAAAAATCCATCAGCATACCGCATTTCGGGGAATCCGGTGCAGTGGCCGGCTCACCGGTCACCGTCACACGCAACTCATAGGAATGGCCATGAATGTTACTGCACAAACCGTCATATCCCATCAGTGCATGGGCCATCTCGAACCGGAATATCTTGGTGATGCGGACCTTTTCCATAATTATCCGATTTGTGCAACCGCCCAATCCAACGCATCCTGCAGCCATTGCGGATTGATGGGGGGAATCTGCCCTTTTTCAGTAAGCAGCCCCATCATGGAGCGCACCTCCGCAATGTCCCTCCGGGTGGCCTCATACGCCTCCTCCCAACTCATAGGATTACGGGCAAGCCCCTCCTTGCAGGCCTGCACGGCCACATCGGCCGCAACCTTCGGAAACATTTCGGTTTCGGTCATTTTCGGGATTATATCCTCCGTGCTGATACCCCGCGCCTCGGCAAAATCGGCAATGGAATGCGCGGCGGCAATGGCCATGCTGTCGGAAATCGCCTTGGCATGAACTAACAGCGTGCCCTTAAGAATTGCGGGGAAACAGACGGAATTGTTCACCTGGTTGGGGAAGTCGCCACGGCCGGTAGCCACGATGTAGGCACCGGCAGCCTTGGCTTCTGAGGGATAAATCTCCGGCACCGGATTGGCGCAGGCGAAGACAATCGACTTCGGCGCCATCGAGGCGATCCATTCCGGACGGATGGTGCCCGGGCCGGGCTTGGAGGCTGCCACAACGATGTCTGCGTCACGGAAGGCATCCTCTTCGGTCAGAATATGGTCAGGATTGGTGATCCGGCTCAACTCCCACTGACGGTAGAAGTTGGGGTTGGTGCGATAATCCTCCCTCCCGTCGTGGAGCGTGCCCTTGCTGGAGAAAATAACCATCTTTTTCGGATCCGCCCCGTCTGATATCATAAGCCTTGCAATGCTGGTGTTGGCCGCACCGGCACCATACAACACTATTTTGCACTCGGAGAGCTTTTTTCCTGCCAGCTTCAGGGCATTCAGGACACCCGCCAGCGTAACGCAGGCGGTACCCTGGGCGTCATCGTGCCACACCGGAATCTCGCAGCTTTCGCGCAGCTCGTCCAGCACACGGTAACAGTTGGGATGGGAGATGTCTTCCAGATTGATGGCTCCGAACGAAGGCTGCACCATCTTAACAAATTCAATGATTTTTTCGGCGGAATGGCTTCCGTCCGCGGTACGGCTGTCCATGCAGAGCGCCACCGCGTCGATTCCTCCAAGATATTTCATCAGGAAGGCCTTGCCCTCCATTACGCCCAGTCCGCCCGGAGGCGTGCAGTCGCCGTCGCCGAGCACGCGTGTGGAATCGCTGACCACGGCCACAAGATTGTGACGGTTGCTCAACCCGTACGATGTCTTGTTATCATCCCTGATGGTGGTGGAAACCGATGAGACACCCGGAGTGTACCACACGTTGAACCAGTTGAAGCCGGGCAGCGGCACCTTGGGCAGCGTCTGCATCTTTCCGCGGTAATGCTCATGCGCAATTAAAGACAGTTTTTTATAGAATAATGTCTTGCATTTTTCCTTTTCCGCCTGTGAGAAGGTGTCTGGAAAACACTCCTGCAAATTGCTCAAATCCTCTTTTATCATATCCGATTTTTAATTATAAAGTGCAAAGGTACCATTTTTATCAATACCAAACGGGGTTTTCTCCAAAAAAGCGCACAAAAATAAAAATGCGGAAAAGCGGCGTGCATATTCGCTTTTCATGTAACTTTGCATTTTTGTTAATAAAGTACGCACATACTAATTCATCGGACCATGAAAATACAGTTTTTGGGGGCTGTCGGCGAAGTGACAGGAAGCAAATTTCTGATTACCACCAACCACGGAAAAAAAATCCTGCTGGATTGCGGCATGTATCAGGGAAAGGGGCTGGAGACCGATTCCATGAACCGTGATCTGGGTTTCAACCCGGAAGAGATTGACATCATCCTGCTCTCCCACGCACACATCGACCATTCCGGCCTGATCCCCTACATCTGCAAACTCGGCTTCAACGGGAAAATCTACTGCACGCACGCCACACGGGATCTCTGTTCCATAATGCTGCCGGATGCCGGCAAGATTCAGGAAAGCGATATTATCGACTTCAACAAAAAACAGGCATCGAAAGGTCTGCCGGAGGCGGAACCCCTCTACACCGCACGGGACGCATTCGCCTGTCTTCGCTATTTCATCAGTATGCCCACCGAGTTGAAAATCACCATTGAAAATGATGTCCAGGTGGCATTCTACGACACCGGACATATTTTGGGCGGCTCTGCCATTGTTTTGTATTTCAATGAAAACGGCACTGAAAAAAGTCTCTGCTATACCGGCGATATAGGACGGTACAACAAGCATCTGCTGAAAAACCCCTCGCCCTTTCCTCAGGTTGACTACATCATTACGGAATCCACCTACGGTGACCGCAAACACGAACCCATCCCAAAAGCGGAGGAGAAACTGGCACAGGTGGTGCAGGAAACCTGCGTCAAAAACCTGGGCAAACTGCTGATTCCCTCCTTCGCCATCGGACGATGCCAGGAAATAATCTACATCCTGAACCTGCTGAAAAAGGCGAACCGGCTTCCCGATGTGCCCATTTTCATCGACAGCCCGCTTTCCGTCTCCGCCACCGACATCTACAGGCTGCATACGGAATGCTTCAAGGATGACATTCTCGACCTCATCCGCACCCAAAAGGATCCGTTCGGCTTCGACAACCTCTTTTATGTGCGCACAAAGGAGGATTCCAAGCGGCTGAACACCCACAACCGCCCATGCATCATCATCTCGGCTTCGGGCATGATGGAGGCCGGACGTATCAAGCACCATCTGGCAAACAACATCGAAAACCGCCGCACCACAGTGCTGGTGGTCGGATACTGCTCTCCCAACACCTTGGGACACAGGATAGCACGCGGTGACAAAGTGGTTTCCATATACGGCAACAAATATCAGGTAAATGCACAGATACGTGAGATTGACGCCCTCTCCGGCCACGGCGACTATGAGGAGATGGGGCGGTATCTATCATGCCAAAATCCTGCGGCAGTCCGTAGCCTTTTCCTGGTGCATGGGGAACGACCCGCGCAGGAGTTTTATAGCAATTACTTGAAAGAGAAAGGATTCCAAGATATCCAGATTCCTAATTTCCGGAGCGAGGTGATTTTGTGAAATTTTTTTCAAAATGATGCAACAAAAGGCACCCGAACATCATCTGTAATGTGAAGGCAAACGGAAAGCAAATGGCCATGTCGGACGAGTATCTTTTGGAAGGCTGCCTGAAACATGACAACAGTTGCAGGGAGGCATTATATCGAAAATACTCCAAAGATTTGTACCAATATGCTTTACGTTATGCAAGCAATTCGGAAGAGGCCGATGATGTGCTACAGGAGGCGTTCCTTCTGATCTTTGAAAGGATTGGACAGTTCCGGAAAGAGGGTGACCTGCTGGATTGGATGCGTACTGTCGTGATTCGGGCAGCGCTCACCCAGTACAGGCGAAACATCAGACAGTGGCGACGCGAGCTCCCCCTGTCGGAGGAGAATCCTGAAATATGGGAGGAGGTGGCGGAAATGCCATATAACCAGGTGGACTACCAAACCCTCCTGCACCTGATCCAGGAACTGCCGGACGGATACCGGATGATATTCAATCTTTGTGAAGTGGAAGGATACAGCTATCAGGAGGCGGCGGAAATGCTGCAATGCAGCCAAGCCACCTGCAGGTCGCAGCTGATGCGGGCCAAATCCAAACTGCGAAAAAAAATAAAGGAATTGTATGATGAGGTATAACGAAACAAATAACAGGCAGTTTTCCGGCTTCCCGCCGGTACCCGAGCACCTCCCTGCCCCCCCCGAGGCGGTGTGGGACGGGATCCGTCGCGGCATGAAGCGGAAGGATTTCTGGCGTGTCAAAGGTAAAGTGTTGGCAACGGCACTGCTATGCGCGTCGGCCACGGCCCTGTTTTTTGCAGTTAATTCCGGAAGGGAGACTCCGCAGCCTGCCGGAACCGCCGCACTTGCCCCGTCCACCACGCCCGACACATTACAAAATGTCCCCACCCTGACGGAGATATCGGAGGCAACAACCGTATCACAGCAATCCGCAGCCACACATCCGGCAACCGCTGCAGCACTCTCCGAGACTGCACAAACAAAAGTGACTGGGGAAACCACAGTTATCCAAGTGACTGAAACCGTATCAGAGACACCCATGCCTCTAAAGGAGACTCCTATACCCTCCGCCATACCTGCGGACAGACATCCGGAGCGCAATGTGAAAACGCCGGCAACGGAGCGGGAGCAGAAACCATCGGACAATCAGACACCATCACCAGAACCATCCGAATCTGTTCTTGCATCTTTCCCATCCGCCTTCACCCCAAACGGCGACGGCCTCAACGACACATACCGTCCGGTACTTTCCGGCGAGGTGACGCAATATCTTCTCCGAATCTACAACCGTAAAAACCAGCTGGTGTTCCAGACCACGCACCCCGAAGAGTCATGGGACGGCAACTACCGCGGCACAGTCCAGCCGCACGGGGCCTACCTGTTCATCTTACAATACACTACGGAAAAAGGAGAGAAAAAAACAGAAAAAGGCGAATTTCTGCTGCTGAGGGATTAAAAAAACACCATTCCCATCCATGATTCATCATTTTGGCGCATTTTTTGCTTAATATTCCATTTTAAAAAATGCCATTCTTATGATGAAACATATCTATCTGATATTTTTTTTGCTGCTGGGTGTCGTGTTAGTATGCCTGGGGCAACCCTCCAAACTTGTGGAGGACTACAGGAAACAGATTAACCAACGGCTTATGGCCGGTAATGCGGAAGCCCTTTCCAACTATTTCCGCGACATGGTGGAACTCTCAATAAACCAGGCTGCAGAAACATACAGCAAGACTCAGGCCACATCCATCCTGAACGATTTCTTCCAGGAAAACCCGCCCATAAAATTTGAAGAGGCTGAAAGCTGGAAGGACGAGGATGTCGTACATGTGATCGGCACCTGCTTTTCCAGCAACAACAGCACCTATCGCATCCATTATATAATGAAAAAAAGCGAAATGCCGGACAAGTCGAAAAAAACCGGCTACCTGATATACAGTATGAACATCGAACAAACAAAAAAATGCAAAAAACATCCGAACTCATCAGGGAAATAATTGTCGCAGCACTGAAAGAGGACGTGGGCGACGGCGACCACTCCTCACTGCTCTCCATTGACCCGGAAACACAAGGCAAGTCCAAACTGCTGGTAAAGGAGGACGGTGTCCTGGCAGGTGTGGATGTCGCCCTGCAGGTATTCAACATTGTCGACCCCGACCTGAAAACTGATGTTTTTATCAGGGACGGAAGAGAAATCCGCACAGGCGACGTGGTGTTCACCGTCTCCGGCAAGGTGCAGTCCATTCTTGTGGCGGAACGGCTTGTGCTCAACATCATGCAGCGCATGAGCGGCATCGCCACCACAACCCACAAGTATGTGCGGTGCATTGAAGGCACGCACGCGCGGCTGCTTGACACACGGAAAACCACCCCCAACCTCCGCGTACTGGAGAAGATGGCGGTGCGCATCGGGGGCGGCTGCAACCACCGAATGGGCTTGTACGATATGATTATGCTGAAAGACAACCATATCGATTTCGCTGGCGGATTGAAGAACGCATTGGAGAAGACCAACCGCTACCTGAAGGAGAAGCATCTGGACCTGAAAGTTGAAATTGAATGCCGCTCGTTGGATGATGTGCAGCTGGCCATGTCGCTCGGCGGCTTCCACCGCATAATGTTCGACAATTTCACCCCAGAAAAGGTGCGGGAGGGTGTCGCTCTGGTGCAGGGCAGATACGAGACCGAGGCCTCCGGCGGAATCACGCTGGAGAACATCCGCGCCTACGCTGAAACCGGTGTGGACTTCATCTCCGTAGGGGCGCTGACCCATTCTGTGAAGAGTTTGGACCTGAGTTTGAAAGCCATTTCATAGCATTCACTTATGAGACGTATCCTGATTGTTGCGGCAATGCTGTCCCTTCTGCTGCATCCAAGTATGACACAGGCGCAGACGCCATCCGACACCATAACCCCAAAACCGGAATATCCGGTCCGCTACGACATAAGCGCATCCGCAGGCCCTATCTCCTATATGGGTTTGAGTGTCCTTGTATTGCGGGCCTTCATGGAGGGGCTGGCCGAAAGCCTGAACGGGACACCGCACCGGATTGACATCTTAGGAGCCTACTCGCTCCAGGGCTATTTCCAGACAAGGCCCTGGCTGCAGTTAGGCGGAAAAGCGGTGTTGGAAGGCACAAAAGATATCGTTTTCATTGATAAGGAGAAAACAATCGAGGACTACCACTTCCACATATACTCGATATCGCTGATGCCAAGCATCCGCTTCACCTATCTGCACAAACCGATGATACGGCTCTATTCGGGCCTTGATGCGGGAGTATGCCTGATTTGGGAAAACAACCCGAAAACGGAAAATTCCAACAATACGCTCATACCCGCCTTCAACCTCACACCGCTCGGACTGCAGGTCGGCAGGACATGGTACGGAATGCTGGAGGTCAATTTCTGGAGCGATGCGATTGTGAAAGCCGGTGTGGGCTACCGCTTTTTCTGAGCAGGAGGACAATTTGTCCCTCCACCTGATTTTCAAATCAGGTTTTTATACATCTGAAAAAAATTTCGGGTCTTTCCCCGTTACATATTATATTTTTGTTTATTTTTGCATATTATTATTCTAAATATTGGAAAATAAGAAAAAGGTGTTGGTCTGATTTTGTCTGAGGCGTTTTAAACCGTATGGTGCAAGTGTTGCGGATAAAATCACACAAATGCCCCCTTTTTAACATTATCTATTGATTTACTTTATGTTACAGAGGGGCGCATCATCAAGGCAGAGTTGCCTTCGGGTTTGGGACTGTTAAGGACAGGTCGGATCAGATTCCCGCACTTTTTTCTGTAATTGGAATTGGCCATTTTCGGGAATCGTGGCAAAAAAATTTAAAATTATGCGTAAATTTTCTATTTTTTGCAAAAAACTGATGCTTTTATGCTTTATTGCAGCATCAGTTGCAGGAGTAAGAGCGCAGGCAACCTATCTTGCCAATGAGACTTTTTCGGCCTCATTGCCGCAGGGCTGGGCTGTTTATCCTGTCTCTACGCAAAGCGCTCCTACATGGAGTCCCGACGGAAAGGGCATTGCCACAAGCGGGAGTTACTCCATGCACGGTCATGTGCCTTACAATGCGGGCGACACTGTGGAGATGGTGACTCCGTACTATGACTGTTCGAATTTCCGGCATGTCATGTTGCGCTTCAACCAAATCTGCAAGGTTCTGCCGAGCGATTTGTGCCAGATCATGTTCCAGGAGAACTACATGGGCAGCAAGTGGAAACCGATTCCATACGATGCCTATGAAGGTGGGGCTGTAAGCTACAAGGCCAACAGGGCATTTGACCACTCAAGTTACGATGACTGGCAGCCTGCCGACACTTTTGCCGCCGCCGCCAACTCATGGTGGAAGGAGGAGGTTTTTGATTTGAGCGACTACGCGAGCTATTCGATTGTCCGCTTCAAATTCGTCATCAAAAAGGGCACCTGCTGGACTTCGTTCATTGCCGACGGATGGTATATTGACGATTTCCAGGTGATGGGCTCAAACTTCCTGCTGAAGATGCCTGTGGTGTCAATCAGCACTATTTTCGGTGATACGGTGTTCAATACCGGTCCATACGTTATCAGAGCCAAGGTGGCGACCCGTTCTGAGGCTCCGATTGTGCATCCCTATCTGCATTACACGGCTACCCGTGACTCCATTAAGGTGATTGATTCCATTCCCATGACTGACGAAGATGGCGGCGACTCCCTGTGGACAGCCACCATACCCCAGTATGTTTTCGGAACCACTATCAGCTATTATATTGAAGGCCGCGACTCTGTAGGCAACACTGCCCGTGATGCCGGCGGTTTCACCAGCAAGTATGTCCCGCCTGGGGGAAATTATATTCTTACAGGTGACTCAACCCTTTACGGATCCACAACCACTGGAATCCAGAACTGCTCCTTCCCGTTCATGCTGGCTGGTGCGGCCCCCAGTTGGGTGCGTATGCTTTACATGGCCGACATGGTCAAAAAGGACAAGAGCGGCGGACTTATCGGATCCATATCTTTTTATGATGCAAGTTACAATGTTGTCAACTCACATGATAATGTGAAAATTTATCTGAAGGCCACAACAGCCACTTCGCTGACAGCATTGGGTACAAGCACCATTGACCCCATTGCTGACGGAGCCACACTTGTTTACAAGGGAAAAGTTACCGGACAGCTTGGCTGGAACCAGATTTATTTTGACAAGGGCTTCCTTCTGCCTGCGGGCATGAACCTGATGTGGTATGTAGTTGACGATGACCCGAACAATGCTTGTAATTCAAGCATTCTCTATTGGTGCCGTAACCAAAACGTCGGATACAATTCTGTTGACCGTATGGGTCAGTTCAGTTGTTCCGGCAATTCAAGCGGTACGACTACGGACCTTCCCACCACAATATTCTATTTTGGTGTCTCCAAAGGTGACGGGGTCGATTCCAATTCAGTTACGATGTACAGCATTGACAACCCGCAGGAGGGAACCATTGCCGGAACTCAGACCGTGAAAGTGACAATCAAGAATTATGGAATCAGCAATCTGACCTCCGCCAAATTGGGATGGAGCGTGAACGGCGTTGTCCAAACCCCTGTCACATGGACGGGCAACCTGCCATGCGACTTCAACGATACCGTAACTTTAGGAAAATATACCCAGAAGTTGAACGGTTATGACACAATAGTATGCTGGGTTAACACACCTAACGGCATTTATGATTCCATTACAAGTGACGACACCCTTACGGTGATAGCATACGGATGCAGCCAGATGTTGAGCGGCGTTTACACCGTCGGCAAGGGGGCGGGCTATGATTTCCAGAACATGGCGGAGGCCCTGTTCAACCTGTCCCATTGCGGCATCAGTAGCAATGTGGAGTTGAAACTGGCCAGCGGTATTGACACCACCGCTTTGGATTTCAGAAATTTCGGGGATGTCATGGGACATTACCGCCTTACCATTTCCTCCATTGCGAACAATGCCGACAGTGTCATTTTCTGCCCGAATGAGGGTGATGTGATTACGTTGGGTGAGAGCAAAAATTTGATTTTCAAGAACCTGACCTTTACGGCAGACTCCGCTGCGGAGCGTGTGATCTACTTCGCCTCCGCCTGCGAGAACATCTCGTTCATCCACTGCCACCTGAAAGGTTATGAGATTTCCAACACCAGCAACACCCATGCTGTGGTTTATGCGAGCACTAGCGGTCTGGACAACATCCGCTTCACCGGAAACTACATTGAGGGCGGTGACTACGGAATCTACATTTACGGAAGCGGTTACAACTCTAACACCAACATCCTGTTCGACAGCAACTATGTGGAGAACTCCTACTATTATCCGTTCTACACATATTACACCGACATTGACTTCCTGCACAATGAGTTTGTGGAGGTTCCGGGCTACAGCTACTATTATGGCCCCACCTTCTACTATGCGCGGAACAGCCGTGTTGAGGGCAACCATATCCGTACCAAAGGATATGCCCAATATACCTACGGCATGCGCCTGTACTATACAGACAGCACGGTCATCTGCAGCAACAACGAGATGATAATAGCTGGGAGCACCACCCTCTACGGCCTCTACGACTATTATACATACGGTACACCTGTTGTAAACAACAGTATCTATCTTTACGGGGCTGCTTCCACAAAATACGGCATATACGCATATACGGGCAGCAACGCCTACTCCGGGACCATATATAATAATAATGTAGTGATTGACCCGAACGCAGGCGGCACACTTTATCCTCTGTACCTGTCCAGCAACACTTATATCACGAACTGGGACATTGACTATAACAACTGGTACAGCAAGACAAACATTGCCTATGTGGGTTCTGCCATCACAACGTTGCAGGCATACCAGGCTGCGGTGAAGACGGCTGTCCATGAGACCAACGTAATGCCTATATTCAAAGACACGAACGACCTTCATGTGCGCAGCTATGTGGACTTGAAATGTCCGGCATTCCCAGGTGTTACTGTTGACAAGGACGGCAAAAACCGTTACGGTACAACAGGCCGCGGCTGCTACACCACAAGCCCTGACACCACCAACCTTTCAATGATTGCAATTCTTGACTGGCCTTATGTAGGCACGGCAATTGGTGACACTTTGAAACCGAGAGTTGTTGTCCAGAACACGGGTCTCACCACCATCACTTCCGCAACTTTCGGTTGGGATGTGAGCGGTGTGAGCCAGGCTTCGGTCAAGTGGACCGGCAGTCTGCCTACAAGCGGTATCGATACCATTGCTTTGGGCAACTATATTTGCGTTTATGGTTACAATGACATAACAGTGTATCTGAACTCACTTGGCGGCGGATTGAATGACGCCAACCACGATGACGATACCATAACTGCCACAAATTACACCTGCAGCAGCAGCATGTCAGGCACCTACACCATAGGTGACACCGGCTACTTCGCCTCAATGGAGGAAGCCGTGCGTGTGCTTGAACTCTGCGGTATGGGCGGTCCTGTTACCTTGGCATTCCAGCCGGGAACCTATTATATGAATGTGACAATAGGAAACATCACTGGTACGAGCGCGACCAACCCGCTGAAGATAACCTCCAGCACAGGCGACACCAGTGATGTGGTACTGCAGCGTGCCGACGACGCCTCATCCAACCTGGCTCCGATTATGATTAACGGCGGTTCCTACATTGAAATTTGCAATGTGACCCTGAGCGGCATGTCTCCCACGAGCAGCTCCTACTCATACAGCCGTGGCGTCATGGTGATGGGCAACAGTGAGCACATCAACATCCACAACTGCTGGATTTATGTTCCTAAGAACTTCAGCGCGGCTGTGACCGGAACCAACCAGAACCCTGTGTATCTGTATGGTGCAGATGTAAGGGATGTTGAGGTTCACCACAACCTGGTTGAAGGCGGTGCCTGCGGTTTCTATGTTTATGGAAGCGGTACAGCATCCCGTATTGCCGACATCAATATCCACCACAATGTTGTGGGCTATATTGACTACTATACCGCATACATGTATTATGCCGACTCTGTAACCTTCAAAAACAATGAGGTGCACCAGCGCCGCGGCAACTTCACGGTGGGCAACATGTACAGCATGTACGCATACTATACCAATGCCAACATTGAGAACAACGTGTTTGACTTGGAGAACATCTATGCAGGTTACTATATCGGTTATTTCGGTGACACTGCCAGCGGCTACAACCGTATCGTGAACAACGAGCTGCGCAGCGGCTTCAAGTCCGGCAATACCGGTTATGGAGTTTACTTTGTAGGTACCACTGCTGTGAAGATGTTGCATAACTCGTTCTACCTGAAGAATGTTTATACAAGCAACTACGGTTTGTACCTCTCAACATCCACAATGTACGCTTCGGAAATCAAGAACAACATCTTCCATTTGTATGGAAAATCGGTGAACTGCTATCCCATGTATATCGGTTCCGCATCATACATCACCAACCGTGTTGATGTTGAGGGCAACTGCTGCTATAATGAATATCCGACCAAACCGTATGTCGGCTATTCCGGTGCGGCCTTCACCGACATCGCTACATGGCGTAACAATGTGGACAAGAAAGGCGTGTTCGCCCGTCCTGACTATGTTGATGTGAACACCAGCCTCATGCTTATGGACTCCATGGGCGTGTCATGTGACTATCTGGCGGACGCTCCGACGGACATCATGG
>JAEEGH010006318.1_pt1 | contig 29101 bp, 22 predicted proteins | sample 9134181 | NCBI WGS metagenome assembly JAEEGH01 (sample SAMN16246544, study PRJNA631951) | gut metagenome | biome: gut microbiome; feature: rumen; material: DP-attached | host: Bos | place: Iran: Karaj | collected 2018-10 | reverse complement strand
TGGAGATTTGAGAATTGAGAATGGTGTCGCAAAAGCGTGGCTCACCGACATGCAAGGCCGACGCGAGGAAGTCCGCCTCACCCCCGCAGGCAACGGCAAATACACTTTAGACCTCACCTCCCGCCCCCAGGCCACCTACTTGCTCACCCTCACCACCGCCACCGGCAAGACCCACACCATTAGATTACTGAAACAATCCGACATCTTCGGACAATAATTTTACGGCTATAGATGTAAAAGTACAATAAAAAATCATTTTCTGCGTTTATATCCGCAAAAAGACAGGAATATGATAGCAAGAGATGAATACCTGAAGCATCTAATCGCATTCAAGGACATGCCTGTGGTAAAGGTTATCACGGGTATTCGCCGATGTGGCAAGTCCACACTGCTGATGCTATATGCCGACTGGCTCAAAAAGAACGGCGTGGAGTCAAAACAGATTATCAGCATCAACCTCGAATCGGCTCGTTACGACAACGTCAAGGACTACAAGACGCTATATAACGAGGTAGCGTCGAAGATTCGGACGGATGAGAAGTACTATGTCCTACTGGATGAGGTGCAGAATGTTGCCGAATTTGAACGTGCGGTGGAGAGCCTTTCCATCGACCACAACGTGGACATCTACATCACGGGGTCCAACGCATACATGCTTTCTTCCGAACTTGCCACGTTGCTTTCCGGACGATATGTGGAGGTGGCGATGCTGCCCTTGTCGTTTGCCGAATACCAATCCGCATGGCCTAACGAAAACCCCGACCAATTATTCCTACAGTACATGAAGTATGGGGGATTCCCATTCCTGGCAGGCATCAAAGATGAAAATGTAATCAACAGCTACCTTGACGGCATTTATAACACCGTGGTGCTAAAGGACATTATCAAGCGAAACGACATCCGCGACATCACCCTGCTGGAGAATGTGCTGAAGATGGTGCTGTCGGCCATAGGCAGTGTGGTGTCACCGGCATCCATTGCAAAAAGCCTTCGTGCAGAAGGCCGTCAGGTGAGCAACGAGACGGTGGAACGTTACTTGGAGATGTTCTGCAATGCCTTTATCCTCAACAAGGCGGTGCGCTACGACATCAAAGGCAAAGCCTATCTCAAGACACTGAACAAATACTATGTCACCGACATGGGGTTGCGCAACAATGTCCTCGGCTACCGCCAGATTGAGCCAAGCCACGCTTTGGAGAATATCGTCTATCTTGAATTGCTGCGCCGAGGCTACAAGGTGGATATCGGCAAGTTGAACGACACCGAGATAGACTTCATCGCCCGACGGCAGGACACGATAGAGTATTACCAGGTGTCCTACACCGTGAACAACTCACCCGAAACCCTTGCCCGCGAGATTCGCCCCTTCGGAAGCCTTGGCGACCATTATAGCCGCTACCTCATCACCCTCGATCGCGACCTCGTGACCGACATCAACGGCATCCGAAAGGTAAACGCTGTCGATTGGCTAATAAAGACACCATTGGCTCGAAACAAATACTAATCTGGCATAAGCCCTAATGACCGATTTGGGATAATCATTCCGCTATGTGAAATAGAATCAATAACATTATTCCCCAAATTAAACCCAAATCGGTCATTAGGCCGACTTTTTTATCCTTTCTCGCTTTTTCAGGTCTTTTTATGCCATATTAGCATTTCTTTCGGCATCTTGTCCACATCCCTGTCTCGACGTAGCCCGCTACGCCTTCGCCAGCGATGCGGCCAATCTGCTCGAAACAAATACTAATCTGGCATAAACCCTAACGACCGATTTGGGTTAGAGCAATTATTTGCGTTTGAAATAAAAAAAAGTGGTAACTTTGCAAACAGGGGGGAAAGACACATTTACCCCTAACAACTTAGTAACAAGTATGTTTATACGTTTGATGTAAGCTTGTTCTTCGGTTGTTCTTCGCTTTAAAAGCGAAGAACAACCGAAGAACAAGCTGGAAAAAACCGAAGAAAAACAGAAGCAAGACATAAGCAAGATATAAGGAGGATACTAAAATGGCACAATTAAAGAAGAAAGGATTTGCACTCAGCGGTAGCCTGAAAAGCGATGGCGTAACTTTCTACACCAAAAAAGGAAAGATCATCATGCGTTCCGCGATATCGGAACAGCCCCTGCGACGTACACGCGGACAATTCGTCACAAGGCAGCGCATCGCACACACCACCGCACTGTGGAAGCGGTTGCGAGAGCCAGCGAGACCAATGTTTACCCAATGCGCCAATATCTACGGCCGGTTCAGCACGCTGATGTGTAAACTGCCTGTGGTCTTTCTGACCAAGAAAGAGCTGGCCAGCCGCGCCTCGCTTCTGATTCCCGGCATGCCACTGAGCGACGGCATTTTGCCCGATATCATTTATCGGTTGGACGAGGTGTACGGACAGCCCGCTTTGCTGACCGACGTGAAAATGAAGCGCCCCTTGGGCAGTGACCCCACAGCATCGGACATGGTATCAGCCCTTTGCGGGAAAGGAGCAACGCTGAAGAGGGGTGACGTACTGAGACTGTATTCGTTGCGTCAAACCGTTGAATACATGATACCTAAAGTGTCTGTTAGGATGGAAGAGCTGGTTTTGGAAAGCAGTCGACAAACGAGCGATTTTTCCGGCATCGAAATGCAGTGCGTGGATGGCCGTTTGGCGTTGACTGGCAGCTGCTTTGCCGACGACACGATGGGATGGGGGCTTGTGCATGTAAGAGACGAGAGGTGCTCGAGCCAGACGGTGGTCACACGCTGCAACATGTATGAGCAATACACCACCGACGAGGCCCTTGACCGCGCGGCAGAGAGCTACGGCGGGTTGACGGAATCGAGCATGATTACGCCCGATATTGAATAATCCTTATTAACACGAATTACCATGTAATGACCATTAATTCATGGCAATTAATGATAATTCATGTTTTATTTAATCATTACCATGAATTCTCAGTGCAAAGAATTATTACGATAATTCTTGGAGGTTGCCTATACCTTTAGTTGGAGAAGAATGCGCCTTTGATGGCAAAAATGAGGAGGAAAAGAACCGCGATGAGCTGCCAGCGGCGGGCGCGCATCTCTTTCTTCTGCCGCCCCAGCATGATGGCCAAGTAGCATAGAACAAAGAGAATAACGAACAACGGGATGGCCACGCGCCACAGGTCGGCGGCAAAAGAGACGCGGAAACCCAAACCCAGACCCACGAAAAGGGTGTTGATGCCTGTGGCAACACCGAGCAGCAGGACTGTGGTCCAGTTGGCTATATTGTATGCCGGGAGCTCCCTCTCCTTTTTGCGGAAGGCGGGAATGACCATGCGGAACGCCACCACAACGAGCAAGCCGAGATAGACGAGATTGTCGTATTCGGGAAAGCCGAAGCGCAGCATATTGCCGATGTACATGCCTGCAAGTATGAGCAATACATGCTCTAGGGCGATGAGAATGGAGACGGCCAGCCCACGGGTGAGGCGGATGGGGGTTTTCAAGGCGCAGCCCCTGACGGTGACCATAACCGGCATCGAGAGGGCAAAGGCAAGGATGATATATTCCAGTACTGACATAGCTCTATGACAATGAGTTAGTAATTTCTATAAAGTCACTGACCGACAGCTGCTCGGCCCGCAGACCGAGAAGTGTTTCGGGAACGGCATCGAGCGGCATGTTGAGCTGCCGCAGGGCATTGCGGAGGGTTTTGCGGCGCTGGTTGAAGCCGGTCTTGACCACTTGGACAAACAGCTTCTCGTCACATTCCAAGGATGTTACATCGTTACGCTGCAGTCGGATGACGGCCGATTTGACCTTGGGCGACGGGTTGAAGACATGTTCGTGGACGGTGAAGAGGTATTCGATGTTGTAGAATGCTGATAACAAGACACTCAGTATGCCGTAGGTCTTGCTTCCGGGTTTGGCGGCCACGCGCTCAGCCACCTCCTTCTGGAACATGCCGACGACTTCGGGGATGCGGTTGCGGTTGTCGAAAACCTTGAAGAGTATCTGCGACGAGATGTTGTAGGGGAAGTTGCCGATAACCGCGAAGGGCTCGGCGAAGAGGGTGGAGAGGTCCAGCGCCAGGAAATCCCCCTCGATGACGTGGAGCGAGGGATAGTGGGCATGGAGGTATTCCACCGACTCGGTGTCTATCTCGATAGCGTGAAAGTCAATGTTTTCCCTGTTATAGAGGTATTTCGTCAGCACCCCCATGCCGGGACCTATTTCCAGTACATGAGGAGTGAGGCCGGTAAGGCTTTCGGCAATCTGGAGCGCGATGTTCTCGTCTTTGAGAAAATGCTGGCCCAAAGCTTTTTTTGCACGTACTTCCATATTACAGCGGTTTTGTTTCTTGGGGTTTTCCCTCGGACAGAGCCCGGTAGCGTTTGCGCGCCTGGTCGGCGTAGAGGGTTGTGGGATAGTCGAGGATGAGTTTTTCGTAGCAGTCGCGCGCCTGGGCGGGGTTGCCGAGCTGCTCCTCGTTGAGCTGGGCACGCAGCAGGAGCGCATCGTCGGCCAGGAGGTCGTCGGGATAGAACTCGACGAGCTGTCGCAGCAGGCTGTCGGCTTCGGCATAGCGCTGCTGGCGGATGCGGATGCGGGCTTTTTGCATCAGCACATCGTCGAAAAGAGGATGCGAGAGCGCACTGTGGGCGATGTCGTCATATTCCTTCCACGCCGAGTCGAGTTGGTTGCGGTAGAGCAGCAGGTCGGCAGCGGCGTAGCGAGAGAGCATGTCGAAGGTGCTGTCCTCCTCCATGTTGTCGCTGATGAGCAGGGAGAGCTGCATGGCGTCGTTGGCTATCAGCTTGCTGGTGGAGGCGCGAAGTACATCGAGCTGGGTCTTGGCCCAGAGGAAGTCGTTATTATAATAGGAGAGCTTGGCGTTTTTGAATTTGGCCTGCGACCCAAGAACGTCGTTTTTGTTGGCTTTTTCCACCTGCATGTAGAGCAAGGAGGCGTCCCACACCTCGCCGGCAAAGAGGAGGAGGTCGCCCAGGTCAAGCTTGGTCTCGTCGCGCTCCTTGGGCGGGAGCTTGGGGAGCTCGAGGATGTCGTAGAGCATGTCGGCCGCACGCTGGATGCTGTCGGTATGGTATGCCATAAGGTGGGCGTAGTTGCGCATAAGGGTTACGGTGCGGACGTTCTTGCCCAGCTCGGCGATGGCATCCTCATACTTGTGCAAAAGCTGCCACAGGCGCCTGTTTTCGATGGGGAAATTGTGGTTTATGCGCGCGAAAGCCACCTCCAGCTCCCCTACCCTGCTGTCGAAATAATAGGGGCTCTCAGGGCCTTTTCCGGCCACAGTGGCGAAGCATTCCTGGGCGACATCGTAGGCTTCGTTGGACTTGGCAATGGCGGCCACACGCATGAGCGGCTCGCCGCCTTGGTCGGGGAAACGGGCATCGATGGCCTTTGCCTGTATCATGGCAAACTGGAAGTCCTTCTGCTGCAGGGAGAACCAAATCATCATTTCGAGGTTCTGCTTGTTTTCGGGATGCTGCTGTATCCGTTTCACCAGAGCACTGCGCAGTCCGTCGGCCAGCTTGGGGTTGGCGGTTTCGGCAAGAACCCGCTGGAGAGATATTTGTATGGAGCCCATCATGCCGGGCGATTTGTCGAGGAGGTCGAAGTATTCCCGCATCATTGCCTCGTAGTCGCCAATGCGCTCGTAGAGGGTTGCCAGCTCGCCCACGAAAACAAAGTCGTTCTTCATCTTTTTGCGCGCCGACAGATAAACTTGTATTGCATGTTCGGGATGGCCAGCCGCCTCGAAAGCCTGCGTAAGCTCGTTGATTTGCTTGGAGTCATAGCCCACCTTGTCCACAACGGCATTATAAACCTTGTTCGCCTTGCGGGTGTCGCCTTTCCGCTCATACGTCTGGCCGAGATCGACATGCAGGTATAAATCGTTAGGATTCTGCTTTATGCGTTTCTCCACCAATCGCTCGGCATCGCGGTATTGCTTCAGTTCGAGGTATGAGCGAAGGAGCATCTGATAGTAGAACTTATTGGGTGCCCGAGAATAGAGCGCCTCATAGCATTCGGCTGCCTGCTCGAATTGCCCGGTAGAGTAGTAATGGGAGGCCAGCTGCTCCTGAGTCTGCTGGGCAGGGCAAGACAGCACCGTCGCCATCACGAAGACAAGGCAGAGAAACCAGTGTTTGTTATTGAGCAACATATTGACAGACACATTACTTACAAAAAACACCGGAATGCGATGTTTCCGGTGTAGAACAGTGACTAAGCAGGGATTCGAACCCTGGACCCCATCCTTAAAAGGGATGTGCTCTACCTGCTGAGCTACTTAGTCGGCCTCATTTTTGAGTTTGCAAAAGTACAACTTTTTTCTGTTATGGCAAAAAGTTTTTAATCCTCCTTTTCGACTGCAACAATTAATTGTTTATAACACAGAATGATACGATGGCGATTAAAAATAATTTCTGTAAATTATTTGCCTGTTTGACAAATAATTCGTACCTTTGTTTCTTGAAAAAAATACAAAATCATGACTCTTGACATACATATTAAGCAGGGAATAGGCGACATTAAATTTGATATGCCCGTTGAGGAGGTTGTGGCCATTCTTGGTAAACCCGACGAGGTGGAGACCATCGAGAACGCATTGGAGGAAACTACCACCATCCTACGATATACTGACACGCTGACACTGTTTTTTGAGGGGGACAGCCCTATCCTGTCGTGCATCGACATTGCCGGAGAAGAGGCGACACTGTTTGGCAAGAAGGTCTTCGAGATGGGAGAAAAAGAGATTGTCAAACTGATGGTTGACAACCAATATTTTGAGCAGGACGTTGACAATGAGGACTGGGGAGAACGTCGCGTCACTTTCAATGAAGGGAATGTTGATTTCTACTTCGATAATGACGATTTGCTGTCGGTTATCATCGGCAAATAGACTGCATGGACACCCGTATTCCTCTGATATCCACCGCCTACCTGCCAACGATTCGATACATGGCCTTCTTGGCCAAGTACGAGACTGTGGCTATTGAACAATACGAGACTTTTCCGAAACAGACGTTCCGGAACCGCACCGTTATAGCCACCGGCAATGGTGAGTTGATGCTTAATGTGCCGGTGACACGACCCAATGGGAACCATACCGTTACGGCTGATATGGCCGTCAGCTATCACGAACCTTGGAACATCCGACATTGGAGAGCCATTGTATCAGCCTACAATGCAGCACCTTACTTCCTATACTATAAGGATGAATTAGAATCTATCCTCCTGAAAGAACATGAGAAACTAATTGAGCTCAACGATGCCATACTAAGATATCTATTAAATAAAATGAAGATTGCGTGTTCATTAGAATACACAAAAGATTACCAGGCATCCGCTGATAATCAGCAAGACTATCGCAATACCCTGACAGCAAAAAAGGCCACCCTCTCCCCCACCCTGCCGCCATACAGTCAAGTGTTTGAAAGCAGATTTGGTTTTCAGCAGAACCTCAGTGCGATTGATTTGCTTTTCAATATGGGTCCCGACTCCAGGAGATACCTTCTGGAACTGCCCGACAAGGCAATCGGATAAGCAGTAAAGCCTTTTTACAGGTATCCGACACGGGAGCCTCAGATGCCCCGCGCGCTTATTTCACCCTTGCAGGCACAGGAGTACTGGGAATAGTGATTACATCCAGTAATTATCTTGGTCTATGAATACTATGCATTAGAAGCGGCAAAACGACCTTTTTGTTTCAAGAAAACATGATAAGTGTCATGGAACAAAGCTATTAAAACGTTTGTTCCCCGTGAAACAAAGAACTATTTCGACTGCTGCAGATAGATTAGAAGTACGGAAATATCAGCTGGCGACACACCGCTAATACGCGACGCCTGGCCTATCGTGCTTGGCTGCATCTTGGTCAATTTCTCGCGCGCCTCGTAAGAAAGCGACTTCAAAGAAAAGTAATCAAACCCATCCGGCAACGTGACATCCTCAAACTTGAGGATACGGCTGGCCACATCACTCTCTTTTTCGATATAACGCTGATACTTCAACAATATCTCTGCCGCAATAAGAGCATCATCCTTGACGCCTTCAGGGATCGTGTCCACAGACGATTGCATGTCTGGCGAGATGGAAAGCAATTGCTTTATATTTATTTCCGGACGCAGAAGAAGGCTTGCCAATTTTACACGCTGCTGCAACACAGGAGTGTTCAACTGCTCAAGAAAGGGATTGGCATCAGCAGGTTTGATTGAAGTGTCGTTAAGCGTAGAGATTAGCATGGTAGTATAACGATTCTTCTCCTCTACCCTCTTCATCCGCTCGTCCGAGGCCAAACCTATGGCATGAGACAGCGGGGTGAGCCTGACATCAGCGTTGTCCTGCCGCAGCAGGATGCGGTATTCAGCCCGCGAGGTGAACATCCTGTACGGCTCATCGACACCTTTTGTTACCAAATCATCTATGAGCACTCCAATGTAGGCTTGCATCCTATTGAGAATAAACGGGGCTTTGCCTTTCAGCTTGAGAACAGCATTGATGCCGGCCATGAGACCCTGGCATGCCGCCTCCTCGTAACCCGTGGTTCCGTTAATTTGGCCAGCAAAATAGAGATTCTCCACATGCTTTGTCTCCAACGTATATTTTAATTGCGTTGGCGGGAAATAGTCGTATTCAATAGCATATCCCGGCTTATATATGTCGGCGTGTTCAAAACCCGGAATCGTATGCAATGCCTCGACTTGAACCTCAAGAGGCAACGACGACGAAAAGCCGTTTAGATAATACGAGTTTGTCGACCAGCCCTCCGGCTCTACAAACAGCTGGTGGCGATCCTTGTCGGCGAAACGGACTATCTTGTCCTCGATAGATGGACAATAGCGCGGCCCATGCCCCTGTATGCGCCCCGTATAGAGTGGCGACTTGTCAAAACCAGTACGCAGCACCGAATGAGTCTGGACATTGGTGTAGGCGAGGAAGCAGGAACGCTGGTGTTGGAGCGGAGCAGTGTCCGAGTATGAGAACCGCTGTGGATTAGCATCACCCGGCTGCTCTACAAGTTTGGAGAAATCTATCGTGCGCCCATCTATACGGACGGGCGTTCCCGTCTTGAGCCTGTCAACCGCGAACCCGCATTCTTTTAATTTATCAGAAAGACCCATCGACGACTTCTCCCCTATCCTACCCCCTATCCACGAATTATCGCCGATGTAGATTGTACCATTTAGAAATGTCCCATTCGTCAACACTACTGCTTGCGAAGGTATCTCAAGCCCCATCCTTGTACGCACCCCACACGCTACGCCCTGATTAATGATGACGTCCGTGACTTCATCTTGCCAGATGGAAAGAGACGGCGTTGTCTCAAGAACTTTCCTCCAATTAAGAGAGAACTGCACCTTGTCGCACTGTGCACGCGGACTCCACATGGCAGGACCCTTTGACAGATTGAGCATCCGGAACTGAATCATGGAGCGGTCTGTCACAATACCCGAATAACCGCCTATGGCATCAATCTCTCGGACAATCTGCCCTTTGGCCACACCACCCATTGCCGGGTTACAGGACATCTGGCAAATCGTGTCAATATTCAATGTTACCAGCAGCGTCCTTGCACCCAGATTGGCTGCCGCAACAGAAGCCTCTGCACCGGCATGACCACCACCAACAACAATTACATCATACGGCGACCACCTCATTTTATAATAGACAGGATTTAGTTAATACCATAATCATAGCAAACAGAATAGGGGAGGGGAGCTACGTTTTTGCTTATACGGGCAAAGATATAGCTTTCTGACAGAACATCCCCATATGTTTCTCGTGAAACCGAGTGTTTAAACAATTGTATTCCATACGGCTAAAGCCTCATCCTCTTTTTTTCGCATTTCGGCAGCCTCCTTAGCACTTTTGTCTCCCTGCCCAAGAAGATGGATGATGCCATGAATTATGACCCTATGCAGTTCAGTGTCGAAAGAGGCGTTGAAGGAATTGGCATTTTCGCGAACACGTTCTACACTAATCATTATATCACCTGATATTATATTTCCTTCCACATAATCAAAGGTGATAATATCAGTGTAGGTATCATGGTTTAGGTATGTCCGGTTGGTCTCGATGAGACAAGAGTCACTGCAGAACAGATAACCTATCTCACCAACTTTTTTACCATAAGATTTAATGACCTGCGTAATCCACTGCTTGACTTTTCGTTTTTCTTTAAGGTCAAAGGTTATATCCTGTGAAGAGAATGAGATTGCCATCTTTATTTGAATAATATGTTATTTATTGTATACAAAAGGCGAAACCAAGCGCGTAATCATTTTTTGGGGCCGAGTAATTGAAACACAAAAATCACTGACATTATACTTATTATCAACTAATTAATAGCAAATTATGCCATTTATTCATCATTTTAACGGAAACAAACTAGCCCTTTTAAGTAATTTATACTGTAGAAAACAATGTCATGAACTTAAAAATCTACACTTCCACCAAAACCGGAGAATAGAAATGATTCAATACAGACATTCGACGTACGGATTCCTGCTCATCAATTCCACGGACAAAAAATGTCAAGCAAATAGATTTACCATCATCGAGCACCTCAACCTGATCGGCCAACAATTGAAATAAGCAATACGATTCAGGTAGGGAATCCAAGGAAGAGTTCGCCAATGAGGAGGGGAAACAACCATACTGACTGCTGATAGTAAAAGCTATTCCCTTGGGGGTATACTCACTTTTAAGATTAATTGTAGGTGCTACCGACTGGTTAGAACCGGACTGGATTATGATTTCAACAGCTTTGAGCACGGGCACAGCTATTGTAGCATGGTAATTGTCGAGGTGGTTATCGTCACAAATACCCGCAATGAATTCTTCCGCTTGTCGCAGCGACATATCATTAAGCTGTATACCAGTTGTTTTCATAATATCTGACAAGATTATTAAACATTACAAATATACAATTATTTTTGATTATTTTAATAATTTTTTAGTATTTATAGAAGTAGTCGTTGACCTTTGTTTTATAATACGGCGATAGGGTAGGGGGTACGGAATGAAACAAATCCATGTCTCCCTTCTTTGAACGCTCATATTTTTCGATTTCACTTTGGGAAGGAGTATGAAGCTTCTCCTTGCCCTCACGGCTCTCTCTGCGCTCCTCTTTTTCACGCTGCATCTCCGCTTTTTCATGCTCCAGGAGACGAGTCAAAATCTGCTGCTGACGCTTGATGGTTTGCTGAGTAATCACTTTGTTAACCAAGTCAGTTTCTGTCTGTTCCATCTGCTTAATCATCTGGTCGATTTCCTTGGACAGCTTCGAATTGCCTGCGTCACTCTGTTTCATCTCCTGACCATATTCCTGCATCATGCGACGGATTAGCTCCTGTTGCGCAGCCATCCTAGCGAACTCCTCACTCATCTGCATAGAAGATTTCTCTCCTATCTTTTTGCGGCCTTGAGAAGACTTGTTTCCCTGTTTTTCCAGCTGTTTTTTCAACGCCTCCATCTGCTTGTTCAGCTCCTGCTGCATCTGTTTCATTGACTTTGGCGAGGGTTTTCCCTTACCTGGATTGCTGCAGCTGCCCTGGCTTTTCTTGCCCTGATTCTTACAACTTCCGTTCTTCTTTTGCTGGTCATTCTGCCGCATCTGATTCTTCATATTATCAAGAGACTCTGCCATTACAAGGGCAAGATTGTTCAATGAAGTCATTGCGTACTGCATTGATTGTGAGGCTTGCGTATTCTTATATGTGCCATAAAAAGTCTGGTTCATATCCAACAGACCCGAAAGGGATCGGGAAATGTTGTTGTTTACCTCGTTAACATTTTTATTAATAGCGGAGGCAACGGCAATCTGACGCTTTGCAATTGCCCTGAGAGAATCCTCTATGCCTTTGAAATCGTCTTTGATTTTGTATTGTGAAGCAATGATTGACTGATACTTCGGGTCTTGGATATATATGGAATGAATATCACCTATCAATGACTCCTGGTTAAAAGAGACCTGTATTAGATTCTTCAGAAGACGTCGCACTGCTTCAGCATCTTCCGCCAAATCCTCCTGCTCAATATCCTGTTCAGCCTCAGCCAGCTGTTCGGACAACTCATCCAACTGCTGTGCAGCATCTTTCTGCTTCTGGGACGCATTCTTGTTTTTGCCTTTTTTAAGGTCATTTTCAGCTCCTTGCTGATTGTTGTCAATCTTGTTCAGTTGCTCTTGATTCACTTTGAAATCAAGGTTTTGGTCCAACTTTTTATAATCAGATTGTATCTGACGGATGTCCTGTTTCAGCTGTTCAAACTGCTCGGAGAGATTCTTCTGCTCTTTCAGCAAGGACTCGTTATCCTTATTAGCCTTGGAATCCTCAGTCTTTTTTGACAATTCCCTCTGTTTCTCAGCCAGGGATTCTGCTTTATGGACGGCATCTTCCACCTTCTTTTCTATCTCCAAACGCTTGAAAAGCTCAAGATTTTGGTCTATCTGTTTCTCCAACTCACTATTGTCCATCTTCAGCTTTTCCAGCTGCTCTTGCACATTCTTCTTATCCATCTCCTTCATCATCTGGTCTATTTCGCGCATCATCTCCTTCATCTCCTCGTTCAACACCTCGTTCATCAATCGGTCAAGCTCCTGTTGTTTTTTCATCAACTCTTCGCTCTGCTCCTTGTATTTCTGCTCAATCTGCTTATTTTCATTGAGTTGGTTCTGGAGTTGCTGCAGCATCTTCTTTACCTCTTCCTGCTTCTTCGACAACTCCTGCAAGTCCTTCTTGTCCTGCCAGTTCAACTCTTTCTTGTCAACTAATTTACGCATCAACTCGTTGATGTCCTCCTGCATCTTTTTCAGTTCCGACATGGACTTCTGTGCATACTTCTGAGCTTCGTTTGAATTACGTTCGAGCAACTTATCCATCTCTTTCGCGGTCGGAATCACTATCTCAAACTGCTGCGAAGTGGATGACTTGGGGCCATGGACACCGTCATTGTCCCACACTTCGAAATAATACACCAGTTTATCACCGGGAGACAGGTCAATATCGTCTAAATCAGTAGAGTAATTAAACTCTTGAACAGATTCTCTTGTAATGCCGATTTCAGTGGTATCAGCCGTTTTGAGTGTCGTATCCTCGACATTGGTCTTTATTGTCTTGAATACCAAGCGTGAGAAACCATAGTCGTCCTTTATCTTGCCCTTAAAGAAACGGTGGCCTGACAGCAACGAATCGCGCATCTCGAACACTGAAATCATCGGAGGATTGTCTGCAATAGTCGAAACCGAATAGTTCAAGGTATCGCATCGTGATGACTTGCGGTTAGAAACAAAGAAGCTATAGTCGAACGGGTTCATCGCTCTGACTGTCAAGGATACACGTCCATTCCCATCCGGCACAAGAGAACGGCCATCCGTCTCAGTGTAAAAGAAGAGGGTGTCCACATTTCGTGTATTGAAAATCCACTTTACGCTTGTTCCTTCCGGCACCACAACATCGCCCACATTGAACAATGTTTCCTCCGCCTTGCCTGTGTAGGAAGGGTAGGAGAGGCACGCCTGAAAATCGATTACAGCCGGTTTTGGGAGAACCGTGAGAGTGTACTCCTTCGACTCGACATCTGCAGCCTTCAGACGGAAAGAAAAGGTGTGCTGAACCGTTCTGGCAACGTACCTGTAGTGGCTCTTGTCCACCTGCTGCATCTTAAACACATTGCCGCCAATATCAATAAATGCCTCAGCAGGCACAGCATCTCCGACAACTGAGACCTCTATCTCAAAATCCTCATACTGAAACACCTCCATCTGGTTATTCTCAACAACAAAAGCGAAAGGTGCAGGCTTCTCAAACTGCGTGTTGTAATGTACAATACGGTGGGACGGAGCCGTGAGAAGGGTAGGGGACACCAGCAGCAACACAAGAATAGCAAGCACCGGAATAGCCGCAAACTTCACATAGCGGAGGTTGGCCTTGATATTCACCGCCTGATGGAAAGGAAGGGGCTTCAGCTGGGCAGTCTTCTGCTCGATGGCCATGCGCAGCAGTTCATCGTCCCTGTCGCTTTTCTGTTCCTGCAACTGCAACAGATTCAGCAGGCTGTCTTTTATCTCCGGGAAGTGGTTGCCGACAATCACAGCAGCCTCTTCATACGATATAACCTTGCCGATTCGGTACATTTTGGCCAAGGGCACGGCGATATAATAACCCAGCACAAAAAGGGCAATGACAAGATACAACCAGAAAAGTATCGCCCTGACAACACTGCCGAAATATCCAAAATACTCCAACAAAGTGATTAGCAAAAATAACGACAACAGCAAAGCCAGGGAATAAATCACTCCCTTTATCATCCTATTTTTGTAGTACTTACGGATGAATCTGTCGAGACTTTCAAGTATTGTACCCTGTTTCTTCACGGTTTGAAATAACTTGCAAAAATACAAAAAAAACTTCTATTATTGCCAATTCAATTTTATTTCGTACCTTTGCACCCGTAATATCAGCCGTACAACGGCCAAAATAACTGCTATGAACAAAGTAATCATCATCACAGGAGCCTCCTCTGGCTTTGGAAAATCGATTGCTGAAAGGCTTTCGCAACATGGGCACACAGTCTATGGCATCTGCCGCAGACCAATGGAACACCACGCCATTAAATACATGCAGGGCGACATTCGCGACACCAACCGCATCGCGCAAATAATCAAAGATATATATGACAAAGAGAAGCGCATTGATGTCTTGATAAACAATGCCGGCATGGGCCTGGGCGGAGCCCTCGAGCTCACCTCCTGGGACGAGATAAAACTGCAGATGGAAACCAACTTCTACGGCTGTGTCAACGTCTGCCAGAAAGTCCTCCCATACATGCGCAGGCAACACCACGGCAAGATTATCAATTTCAGCTCTATAGCTGGCATTGAGGGCATCCCTTACCAAGGGTTCTACAGCTGCTCCAAGTTTGCCATAGAAGGCTTTTCCGAGGCTCTCAGCGCCGAGGTAAAACGTTTCGGCATCTCCATCTCCATAGTCGAGCCGGGCGACTTTGCCACCGGGTTCACTGCCGTGCGCACCAACTCTGAGGAGACGCTGAAAGACCCCGATTACGGCCCTATCTTCTCCCAAGTGAGGGAACGATTCGAGAAAGAGGAGATAAACGGCCTGAAGCCCGAATTCATGGCCAAAAAGGTAGAACAAATCGTCAATGCCAAGCATCCGCACCTGCGCTACTGCGTGGCCAACCTCGAACAGAAGCTCTCCGTCATTCTCAAACGCTTCATCCCCGGCAACTGGAACGTAGATATCCTAAGAAGCTACTATAAAAGCTGATACCGCCCTATCTAACAATAGTAACCGTTCCCGTTTTGCGCTGCCAGATATTCGGACTGGAACTGTAGCGGTAACGTATCGTATAGGCATACGCTCCCGATTGAAGCCTTTTGCCCCCCTTCGTGCCGTCCCAGCTGTCGAATATATTGTCCGTATACCACACCTGTCGTCCCTCACGGTCGAATATCCATATCTCCCCATCAAGCAAGCCATAACCAATGAGTTGAAAGCGGTTGTTCTCTAATAGGTCAGGTGTTATTACGTTGGGGGCATAGACACCCTCCCTGAGAAGATATATAAAGGCTGTATCTTCGTCATGGCAACCATATTCGTCATACGCATCCAGCGTGATTGTAACCGAATCACGGCTAAAAGGGTAGGAATACTTAACCGAAAGTGAAGTGCCTATAACCTCCCCGTCGGCATACCACACACGACCTGCCGTATTGGTGCTTTTATCCGATAGAATCACCTCATAGTTATTGTAGTCAACCCAGTCATGATTGACATGAATCTCTGCTTTCGGAACTCCCCTTGCAGGAAGGTTATAACTGATTTCTGTCCCACACAAACTATCGAAATCGTGTGCCATATACAGGTAATAGGTACGCGTCACGTCAGGGGTAACCTCTATGACACTGTCTCCCGCCTGACCGTCAATCTCCGGATTATAAGGACTGCTACGCCAACGGTAATAATTACCCTCCCCGACAGCATAGAGATAGCACTTGTGTCCGTGACAATCATATTCAAACTCAATAGATGGCTGGGGAGGCACATATATCGAATGAATGTCAAGCCTGGCAATGCTGTCGCACATTTCTTCTGTTGGGAAATATACACTGTACGTACCTTCTGAATCATAATACTGTCCGTTCCAAAAACAAAGACTGTCACATACTATCGTGTCAGTATTACTCACAGCCTGTGGCAATATTCTTACAGGAACCTCTAAATCATATGACGTAATATTATAACACTCATCAACATAGGCAAAATGAACCGTGATAGTATAGTCACCGGGTTGATAATAGCTATATGCGACCGAAGAACCCAACAATCCGCTCCCGTCTCCAAAATTCCAAGTAATAACGGTACTCTCAATATGCAAAATATCCGCCGATAAGTACAGCGTATCTTCTAAACAAAATACATTGTTCGTGCTGTCATACATACTAAAAGGCAATCCATTGAGGAACCCTATCGGATTAATCGGGTCAAGACTCGCACCGGCGGAATAAGAATAACTCTCTGCCCGGCCAAGACCATAAACATGAGCCACAAACCCTCCATAATTCGACGATAGTGTATGTATGCCATGTGTTACATTCAACTGTGCATAAACATAGTCACTATTACCGTGCAAAGGATGAAACAAATTAGAATTCACCAAATGGCGATCCAAATAAATATCATTGGTATACAGGCTCCGAGTGACAACATTTACATAATGGGAATCAGTGATTGTAGTATTGTAGGTGGCAAAAGTAATAGCGGAAACTTGCTCCTCTATAGGATGGATAACAGTAAACGATGGGTCGCCATGCTCTCCTCCACAAGCAAATCCCACCAAATAAAGAAACACACTGATGGGTTTCGACCCCTCAAGATAGAAAGCCGTATCAGATGATGGGCTGATAACAATCTCACGGCTTTGCCGTGCCTGCAACGTAAATGAACTGTCACAATACGTAACCACCGTATTGTCCATTTGTGCTGTTATCTTTAATCTGTCAAATGTGCGTGTCCGGGATGTAGTGATTCCGAAATGACGACCCCAGTATTCTGTAGGTATCGCCTCCTCATAGATATGGTCACAGCAACAACATCTACTTGGAACAAATACACATACACTACCCATAAAAACAGCCACAGGCTTGCATCTATCTGTCCATACTCTTGTTCCCGATATATCCGACTCTGACGTGACAAGATACGTCTGTCCCTGCTGTAGAAGTACAGAATCTGTAGTACCGGCTACAATACTGCCAGTACTGTTTACCGGCATTTCAATATAAACAAGCGTATTATTCTCGGTGGCTACTACACAAAACTCATTGCCGTTACTGGGATGGGTTATTGTTGATGCAGACTGTATTATATAATTTGAACGCAAACTCGAAGTGGGAAGTATATTCGTATTGTCGTATGTAGCCGAAATATAATTGGAAGCATACAAGGAAATCGGGGCTCCTGAAGTGACATGCAATCCATAATCTCTTACAACTTCCAAATCAGAGTCAATGCCCGGTTGAAACATGCCTGGAATTGGAATAGTCAACACCTGTCCTGGAGTAATATTATACGAAGCCGTCCAACTGCCCGAAGCATTGGCAACCCTGACGTATGTCGCATATCTTCCCGACGCCATCAGATTCAATTCACCCCCCGCCCCCGAATAATTTCTCAGAAATCCCACCCAAAAATCTGTCCCCTCTGTCGTAACAACCTGGGCTCCAGATATGCTATATAATAATAGCATTACTATTAATGTACCCAGCCTTTTCATAGAGCATATCAATCTAATGTCATCCCATAATGCATCTTTCTTAAATTGCCTTGCGGAAGATGGCGCGTTTCATTATTGGCTCCGACTTATAGGTGGTGTCCCAAATGCGTTGTGCCTCGTTGCCGATAATCTGGGGATTGGAGTAGGCCCAGCGCACATTGCGCTTAATGGCGTTCTTGCTCATCTGCGCATAATAGATGGAATGCACGCCACGCTTCTGCCAGTCTGGGTGTACACCGTTGAGCAGCAGGTCTATATCCGTGAACTTATGCAGTGCGCGGAGGATGTGTATCCACCCAAACGGGAACAGGTGGCCGTTGGCCTTCTTATAGGCTGCATTCAGGTCGGGAATGCTCAGTCCGAAAGCCACGAGGTTGTCCTCCTCGTCCACTACAAAGCCGGCAAAATCCAGGTTGATGAAGGGGAAATACTCATTGATATAGACATCTATCTCCTTCTCCGTCAAGGGTACAAAGTCGTACAGGTCGCTGAATGCCGCATTGATTGTGTAGAAGAACTTCCGGGCATAAGGATAGACCTCCTTGCGCGACTTGAACTTCAAAATCCTCAAGTGGTACTTCTGGAGGATAAGCTCATTGATGCGAGCCACCTTCTCCGGCACCGGCTGTGACGCATGAATCTGATATTGAGCCCAGCGGCACGGGATTTCATACCCAGCGCGCTCGATAAAGTCTATATAATACTTCGGGTTGTAAAGGGTGCTGATGTTCTGACGCTGGTCAAAACCCTCTATCACCCAGCACTCTTTGTCCATGTCAGTAAAGCCGAAAGGACCTTCAGCTTCCGTCATGCCTTTCGACTTGCCCCATTCCACAACCTGGTCCAGAAGTTTGGAAAACACATCGTAATCCTCGATGAAATCAAACCATCCGAAACGCACTGCCTTTTTGTTCCAACGCTCATTGACAGAATAGTTTATAATACCTGCCACCCGGCCTACAATCTCCTTCCCCCTATAGGCCATCCACATCTTAAGATCGCAGTGGTCGAGAGAGGGGTTCTTATCTGTCAGCAACCCCAGTTCGTCGCCCATCAGCGGCGGGATATAGGTGGGCACATCCTTGAAAAGCCTGTTTGGAAACTTAATGAAAGCACGGATATCCGAGCGCTTGTTAACTTCTTTTATTACGATGGATTCCATTTACTTCTTAGTTCTTGATATTAGTTTAAAGATTAGAGCACTTCCATCTTCTTGAAGCACTTGTATATTTTCTCCACGGCGTAGTCAATCTGCTCGTGGGTGTGCGTAGCCATCAGGGCAAAGCGTATCAGCGTGTCCTCCGACGGCACGGCGGGAGGGATAACCGGCGTGACAAACACACCCTCCTCGAAAATCATGTGCGTCAGAATAAAGGTCTTCTCTGTATCACGTATGAACAAGGGGATAATGGGTGTCTTGGTGTGGCCAATCTCGAATCCCAAATCCCTAAAAGCCTTCATGGCATAGTTGGTGTTGTCCCACAGAGAGGCATTGCGCTCCGGTTCAGTACGCATAATGTGCAGAGCGGCAAGCACCGAGGCAGTCGAGGCAGGGGATATGGAAGCCGTGAAAATATACGGGCGCACATTGTGCTTCATATAATTGATGGTGTCCTTATCAGCAGCAATGAATCCACCAACCGAGGCCAGCGATTTCGAGAACGTGCCCATGACAATCTCTACATCAGGCAGTTTGTTATAGTGGTCGCAGGTGCCGCGTCCTTCGCGTCCAAAGACGCCAAGTCCGTGTGCCTCGTCCACCATCAGTGTGGCCTGGTACTTGTTACACAGATCCACCAATACGTCGATTGGAGCCACATCTCCTTCCATAGAGAACACACCGTCGGTCACAACCAGCTTGCTGGCGTCAACGGGGCATTTCTGCAGCTGACGCTCCAAATCCTCCATGTTGCAATGCTTGTACTTCATGGTGTTGGCAAACGTAATCTGCTTGCCCTCCATAATCGAGGCATGGTCCAGCTCGTCAAACAAAACATAGTCGTTGCGTCCCGTAACACACGGAATCGTGCCTGAATTGGCCTGGAAACCAGCCGAAAACAGCATCACACCGTCTTTGCCGAGGAACTCTGCCAACTCGTCCTGCAGCTGGACGTGGATGTCAAGCGTACCGTTGAGGAAAGGGGAACCTGCACATCCCGTGCCATACTTGTCGATGGCAGCCTTGGCAGCCTCCTTGATTTTGGGGTGGTTGGTAAGACCGAGATACGAATTGGAACCAAACATCAACACCTTCTTGTCACTGACAAGAACCTCGGTGTTTTGTTCTGAAGAAATAGGTGTAAAATAAGGGTAAATGCCCTTTGCCTTGGCTTCCTGAGGAGCCGTATAACGCGAAAGTTTCTTTTGTAAAGGTTTCATTTAACGAATACAAAGTTAATATATACAAAACTGCAAAATAACAAAAAAAATTTCACTTTACAAAATTCTCATCTGTTAAAAAACTGAACAATCTTTCCGTCAATCGGCTGGCACCTACTCTAAAAAACTGGTTTGTAATTTGTTCTTTTCCTATAATCTGTTCAGCCAACAAATAATATTTTAACACTTGTTCGGGGGTGGAAATGCCTCCGGCAGCCTTAAAACCAACCCATTTTCCAACCTCTTCATGGTGTTTTTTGATAGTATTTAACATGATTTCCGAAGCCTCGAGTGTCGCCGACACGGCTATCTTGCCTGTAGATGTCTTAATGAAATCCGCACCGGCGTCAATGGCCAGTTCCGAGGCTTTGGCAATATTGTCGGCAGTCTGCAACTCACCGGTTTCGAGTATTACTTTAAGCGTGCGCCCAGTCGTCTCGTTGCGGATGGCAGCTATCTCGTCAAACACCCTGTTGTAATCCCCCTCCAGCAACGCTCCGCGCGATATGACCATATCAATCTCGTCGGCCCCTTCGTCAAGGGCATACTTGATTTCCTGCAACTTGACAGGCAGGGGAGACTGTCCCGCCGGAAAAGCGCCAGCCACCGAGGCCACACGTATCCCGCTTCCCTGCAGGCATTCGCGTGCCTGTCTGACAAACACGGGATACACACACACTGCCGCCACATGCCCTATGCCCCTCTTCTCGTCTTGCAGTTCGATAGAGCGACGGCACAACTTCTCAACTCTTTCGTGTGTGTCGCTTCCCTCAAGGGTGGTATTGTCTATACACGTAAATACTTGCCGCAGACTGTCGTATGTCGCGGCCGAAACCATGTTGTCCATATCTTTACTTTATTATTTTGCTGATTTTCTCCACCCTGCGCTGGTGGCGGCCACCTTCAAACGGAGTGTTCAAAAACTCGTCGACAATCTGCAACGCCGTTTCTTGCGGTATGAAACGCGCAGGCAGCGACACCACATTGCAGTCGTTGTGCTGTCGTCCGAGGTGTGCAATCTCGGTATTCCAGCACAGAGCGCAACGCACGCCAGGGTACTTGTTTACAGTCATCTGCACACCGTTGCCGCTGCCGCAGATGACAATGCCTCTTTTATACTCGCCACTGTTGATGGCATGACCCAGCTGATGCGCGAAATCGGGATAGTCAACACTCTCACTACTATTTGTTCCATAGTCTTTTACATCATATCCCAATTCAGATAGATGTTTCTTTACAACCTCTTTTAGTTCAAAGCCTGCATGATCGCATGCCATAGCAATTATTTCTTTCATATCAAAGACTGTTTAAAAATATAAAGTCATTGCAAAGATACCACAAAACCGTAAATAATTAAGAATTAAAAAATAAAAATCATGGCATAAAGACTATTTTCTTTTCTTATTCACTAACTATTAAATCTTTAAATATTATCAACAAAGAATGTTCACAACCGTTTGACAACCCTGTAGAAAAAAAGTGAAAGAAAAAAATTGCCTTTCCAGCTGTTGATAAACCCTGTTTTCATTACCCTTTTTCAACACTGAAAAGGGTCTCTAACTTCACCTGAGTGTATTAACAAAACCGTGTTAATCTAAAACTAACAAACGGTTGATAACTGCAATCTAAGTTGAATCAAAAAGAGTTGCAAATGATAAAATGTTAATTGATGTCAGCAAAAAAATAGTGCTGAAAAACGTAAAATAATTATCAACAGAATTGACAAACATAAAACTAAAAATAAGATTATAAAACAATAATATTAGAATTATTAAACCCAAATCGGTCATTAGGGTTTATGTCAGATTAGTATTTGTTTCGAGCAGATTGTCCGCATCGCTGGCGAAGACGTAGCGGGCTACGGCGAGACAGGGATGTGGACAAGATGCCGAAAGAAATGCTGATATGGCATAAACAGACCTGAAAAAGACGAGATTGATTGAAAAGTCGGTCTAATGACCGATTTGGGTTTAACAATAGGCATGGGTTCTTGCATTTCAAACTTTAAGAGATTCCAATGGTCCGAATGGATGTTTATACCTGTCTTCTTGTAGGTTACCAGCTGTTTTTTGTATGGTTTATCCCAAATCGGTCGTTAGAATTCCATCCCTAATTTTAATATTTTGTAAATAAAGCAATACCAACTTTTTCTATTGACGGTCATTAGGGAGGGACGAAATAACATGTTTTTTCGATTAAAAAAGGATTGCTATTCTCCTGATGACCGATTTGGGTTAATGGGATGGTGTGTGTGAGGACAGAAAAGACTGATATGGGATTCTGTGGGATTAATGAGGAAACTTGTATGTGTTACGGATAAGAAGATGTTTTATTAGAAGCAACATTGTTTATCTTTGCAGACGGAACAATGGTCAGGAGTAGGGCGTTGGGAAGTTCTGTTTCAGAGAGTTGTTTGACATATTGGGTTTTTAGATAAGATTTTGTAGTGGAATCTCCTACGTAGCTATCGTTTACGGGCTGTTGGGATCGTCATTCCAATCAATACTTGTTTTCTAACGACCGATTCAGGTTTATGGCTTGTCCTGCATTTGCTCCGTTTCCCTCCCTTCTTACTTCCTTTTATTATCTTTATATATACTTCGGTGGAGGAAGAACGAAAGGAGAACTGAGGTAAAACGAGCAAAGAAAGGCTTGATGGAAAATATCGCGGAGGAGATTAAGGATGGTCAGGTGATTTGAAAAAAAAGATGTCCCGAAACTTTCGGGACATCTTTGAATATTGATAAATGGTGTGGGATGACTGTTTAGAAGGTTCTTCCAGGGTAGACCCGGAGGGCTTCTTCAAGGCATTTGATGGCAGCCTTGAGGTCTTCGATGCAGAGGCAGTAGGTGATGCGAGCTTGATGTCGGCCGCGTTCAGGATCGACATAGAAGCCTGTGGCAGGAGCCAGCATGACGGTGGCACCGTTGTAGGAGAAGTCTGTAAGGAGCCACTGACAGAATTTGTCGCTGTCGTCGATGGGCAAGTCGATGACGGTATAGAATGCGCCTTTTGGCATGGGGCAGAAGCATCCGGGAATCTTGTTGACGCCTTCAACAATCACGTTGCGGCGTGCCACATATTCTGCCTGTACTGCGTCGAAATAATCCTGCGGGGTGTTGACAGCGGCTTCGGCGAAGATCTGACCAAAGCTTGGGGGAGACAGACGTGCCTGTGCCAGTCGCATAGTTATGGCATAGACTTCACTGTTGCGGGTAACCATGCAGCCTACACGGGCACCGCAGGCACTGTAGCGCTTCGAAACGGAGTCGAACAGGATGGTGTTGCGTTCAAGCCCCTCAAGCTGCATGACGCTGAAGTGCTGGTTGCCGTCGTAGCAGAATTCACGATACACTTCGTCGGCGAAAAGGTAGAGGTCGTACTTTTTCACCAATCCAGCTACTTTCAGCAGTTCCTCGTGTGTGTAGAGGTAACCGGTCGGGTTATTGGGGTTGCATATCATAATGGCGCGTGTGCGCGGTGTGATGGCCTTTTCGAAATCTTCGATGGGAGGTAGAGCGAAGCCTGTTTTGATGTCACTGGGGATGGTGACAATCTTGGCATCGCAGAGTTTGGCAAAGGTGTTGTAGTTGGTGTAGTAAGGTTCGGGGATAATAATCTCGTCGCCGGGGTTGAGGCATACGGTAAAGGCCATTTGCAGAGCTTCACTTCCGCCAGTTGTAACGATAATTTGGTTGGGGGTCACGTCGATACCGTGGCGGTGGTAGTAGTTGCACAGGGCACGACGATAGCTGGGAATACCGGCAGAATGGCTGTATTCCAACACCTTGATTTTGGTATCAGCCAAAGCTTTCAAAGCTCCTTGTGGAGTTTCGATGTCGGGCTGGCCGATGTTAAGGTGGTATACATGTATGCCGCGTTCCTTGGCAGCGTCGGCAAAGGGTACCAGTTTGCGGATTGCTGATTGCGGCAGTTCGAGTCCTTTTTTTGAGATGGAGGGCATGGCTTTTGATATTTGGTGTTTAAAAAAAAGATTGGCACCAGTTTTGGACTGATGCCAATACATATGATTTGTTTAATTTTTGTCGGGTTGTACAACGTTGCCTTTGATTTTGACTACGACGCGTGCTTCGTTGACGGCGTTGGATGTGATGGTGACAGTTTTGGTGAATCCGCCAGTATTGTTGGTGTTGTAGCGAACGCCAATTTCACCGGTTTTGCCAGGCATGACGGGCTTCTGTGTCCATTTGGGCGTGGTGCAACCGCAACTGGCACGGACACTGCTGAGGATAAGGGGTTCGTCGCCAGTGTTGGTGAAGGTGAAGACACAATTGCCGTCACCGCCTTTCTGGATGGTGCCGTAGTTGTGTTCGCGTTCAGCAAAGACGATTTTGGGGCCGTGTTGGGGTTCGGTGGTTTCTTTCTTTTGTTCCTGTGCATTTACTGCGCCTATCGACATGATGGCGATAAGGCATGCTAAAAACAATTTTTTCATGTTATTGAGTTTTTTTGTTTGTTTTGCTATTTAGTATGTTTTGTTCAGGCTTTATTGCCAAAGGTATTGCATTATTTTTTTAAGAATTGCGATAGAGATAACTGAGTTGTGTTTTTTTTATTGTGTAAGGTCTGTTAATAATCAATAAAAGATGTGGCTGTGGTTGGGCTATTTGTTTTCAGGTTTGTCAAGTTTGGCGAAAACGCTGTTTTGGCTGACAAATTCGGGGACGATTTCTTTCATCTTTGCCACGAGCTGCATATCGTCGAATGTGGGCATGATTTGGCGTAGTTGTTCGTATAGGGTATCGATATCGGTTGAAGCGTATTTGCGTACTTGTGCACGCAGGATTTTCGGATGGTAGGTAGGCAGGGTATTTTCCTTTGTGGCAAGGAGTTCTTCGTATAGTTTTTCGCCGGGACGCAGTCCGACTTCTTTGATTTCGATGTTTTTTCTGCCAGAGAGTTGAATCATTTTGCTGGCCAGATCGTAGATTTTGACAGGTGCGCCCATGTCGAACACGAAGATGTCGCCGCCACCACCCATGGCTCCAGCTTCAAGGACAAGGTTGCAGGCTTCGGGAATGGTCATGAAGTAGCGGACAATGTCGCGGTGGGTAACGGTGAGTGGGCCACCGGCGGCAAGTTGCTTCTTGAAGAGGGGGATGACGCTTCCGTTGGAGCCGAGAACATTGCCGAAACGGGTGGTGACAAAGTGGGTTTCGGTTGACTGGCGGCTCTGGATGTAGATTTCGGCCATGCGTTTGGTGGCGCCCATCACGTTGGTGGGGTTGACGGCTTTGTCGGTGGAAATCATGACGAATTTCTCGGCATGGTATTTCATGGCAAGGTCGGCGATGTTTTTGCTGCCAAAGACGTTGACAAAGATTGCCTCATAGGGGTTCTCTTCCATGAAGGGAACGTGTTTGTAGGCAGCAGCATGATAGATGACTTGGGGTTGGTATTGCTGGAACACTTGTTCCATACGGGGTTTGTCTTTGACATTGGCGATGACGAAGACCATGCTGTCAATGGCTTTGTTGTAGGGGGCAGTGTTGCGAAGCTCAAACTGTAGGTCGTACATGGGTGATTCTGCTTGGTCGACCATGATGATTTTGGCAGGATTGTATTGGGTAAGTTGTCGGCAGATTTCACTTCCGATGGAGCCTGCAGCACCAGTCACCATGACCACTTTGTCGTAGACTTGACGGACAATGTTGGCGTTGTCGAGTTTTATGCTTTCACGTTCAAGGAGGTCTTCGATTTTGATGTCCTGGATTTCGTTGAGAGAGAAAGAGTCGTTAATCCATTTGCTGATGTGGGGTACGGCTTTGACTTTCAGACCGAGATCAAGGGCTTGGTTGGTAATTTCCTGTTTGTAGGCTATTTTGATGGAGGGGATGGCAATGATGAGTGTGGTAATTTCATTTTTTTTGATGAAATCGGGATTAAGCACATCTTTGCGTTGCATGATGTGAATGCCATTGAGAGCGGCATCTTTCTTTTGTTTGGCATCGTCAATGTAGGCAATGATGCGGTAGTTGTGATTGGGGTCTTGGGTGAGGGCGTTGTAGGCTATAGTGCCGGCGCTTCCAGCCCCGTAGATGGCAATGTTGACAGAGGGTCGGTGGCTTCGGAAATACTCGTTGTAGATGTTTTGAAGCAGAAGTCTCACACTTATCATGAAGACGATTTGCAAAGCAAAGGTCATGAGGATTTCACTATATGCAGGAGTGAAACGGTTGGCAACGATGGGGTGGTTGTTATTGACAAGATTGAAGGCGATGAGGACTACTGTTGCCAGAAGGTTGGAGATAAGGACTTTGTATATGTCATACATGCCAGAGTGGCGGATGATGCTACGGTAGGTGCCAATGACTAAGTAGAAGAATGTGGCAAGAATAGAGAATGCGAATAGCTTAATGAGGAGTGAAGGCCAGTCAATAAAAGATGCCATTCGTAATCGGAAAAGATCAGTGATGGCGAAAGCTGCTATTAAAGTGAAAAGGTCAATGATGAAAATTGTCCATCTTGAGGCAGGATTGTTTCTGTAGCGACGGATGAAACTAATTGTAAATAGTTTTATCCTGTGATTTATCCTTTGACGAAGTGTTAAGTTCATGATGGTATTATTTTATTGGTTCGTTATCGTTTTTGTTTGATGTTGAGTGGTTTGACGGAGTGGGGTCGAGGGTGTGTCCAGTGTGCGGAATGTAGTTAAGTGCAGTATATTTGAATATTTTTTTACAAAATGCAAAGATACAACTTTTTTTCTAAATAATTAAAATATTTTTGCAAGGCATTGTTAAAAGGGTTGTGTGAACCATAAACGCAGATACCCTCGCATAGTGAACATCACTGTATGAGGGTATCTGCTTTTTTTAGTGTCCGGACTACGGAGGAAGCGTTTGCTGTCAGAGCAACTGGGAACGCAAATCGTCGGCATTGGTGAAAACAATGCCTTGTATACCAATAGCCTTGGCGGCCTCGACGTTGGCAGGGTTGTCGTCGATAAAAGTGGTCTGTGTTGCATCAATGCCGAAGCGGTCGAGAGCAAGGTGGAATATAGCGGGATCGGGTTTTACCAGATGAACATCAGCAGAGACGACATAGTTGTTTATCATCTGTAGGATGGCAAACTTCTGTCGAGCCAAAGGGAATGTCTCCATCGACCAATTGGTAAGACCGAAAATGTTGTATCGTGGGTCGGCTATGAGTTGTTGAAGGAGAGAGCTCATGCCAGGCATTTCTCCGGGGAGGGTTTCTTCCCAGTGGGAGATAAACATGTCGAGGGGTTCGGCATAGTCGGGGAAGAGATGTTTCTGGCTATCGATGCAATGTCGTTGGTCTTCGCCTGCATCGATGCGATTGCGTAGCTCTTGGGTGCATACATGTCGCCAGAAATACCAGTATTGTGCCTCGTCATCATGAAAATAGGGCAAGTATACCCTTTCAGGCTCCCACCGTACAAGCACATTGCCAAAGTCGAAGATGAGATTGCGCATGATGGGCTATCTGTTAGTGTACATGTCGTCGTAATATTTCAGGTAGTCACCGCTTGTGACGTTATCCATCCAGTCTTGGTTGTCCAGATACCAGCGCACGGTGAGTTCAATGCCCTCTTCAAACTGAAGAGACGGCTCCCATCCCAATTCTTGTTGCAGTTTGCGGCTGTCAATGGCGTAACGCATGTCGTGTCCCGCACGGTCGGTGACAAAGGTGATAAGGTCGTCGTCGGCTCCTTCGGGACGTCCCAGCAGGCGGTCAACGGTACGAATGAGCAAATGGATGATATCGATATTCTTCCACTCGTTGAAACCACCGATATTGTAGGTTTCAGCCAAGCGGCCGCGATGAAAGATGGTGTCGATAGCACGGGCGTGGTCTTCAACATAGAGCCAGTCGCGCACGTTCTCGCCTTTGCCATACACGGGCAAGGGTTTGCGATGGCGTATATTGTTAATAAAAAGGGGAATCAGTTTTTCGGGGAATTGGTATGGGCCATAGTTGTTGCTGCAGTTGGTCACTATTGTAGGCATGCCGTAGGTGTCATGGAATGCACGCACAAAGTGGTCGCTTGATGCTTTGGCTGCGCTATAGGGGCTGTGGGGCTGGTATTTCAGTTCTTCTGTGAAGAACTTGTCACCATAAGCCAAGTGGTGCTTTCCGCTGGAGGCTTTGGTGGAGAAAGGCGGCTCTATTCCGTCGGGATGTGTCAGTTCAAGGGCACCATATACCTCGTCGGTGCTGATGTGGTAGAAAAGTTTGCTATCCCACTTTTCGGGCAATGACTCCCAATAGAGTTTGGCGGCCTGCAGTAGTGACAAAGTACCCATCACGTTGGTTCGAGCAAAGGTGAAAGGGTCTTTGATGCTGCGATCCACATGGCTCTCAGCGGCAAGGTGGATGATACCGTCAACATGCTCGTCTTGCATCAGTTTGTATATCCCGTCAAAGTCGCAGATGTCCATCTTGACGAACTTATAGTTGGGCTTGTCCTCCACATCTTTCAGATTGGCAAGGTTGCCTGCATAAGTCAGCTTGTCAAGATTGATGATGTTGTATTCAGGATATTTGTTCACAAACAGGCGTACTACATGGTTGCCGATAAATCCGGCACCGCCGGTGATGATGATGGTTCTCTTCATAATTATAGTTGAAAGTTTAAAATAAAACGATACTTATTGGTTTTTATTGTGCGGAATCTGTGATTTTAATACGTATAGATTCAACCTCGAAGTGCAACACTGTTGTGCAAAGATAGTAAGAATTTTTGTTTCGGGGAAGAATAATCCAAATTTTTTCTAGGTCGAAGGTTTAGTTCAGTCTGGACAAAGAGGAGGTAGTCGTCTGAAAGTGAAGAGAAGTCGGTATCTTTGGGGATGTATTGCCGGATAAGCTTGTTGGTGTTCTCGATTAGCCCCTTTTCCCACGAGGAGTAAGGGTGAGTGAAATAGACCTTGGTGTG
>JAEEGH010006317.1_pt1 | contig 29103 bp, 17 predicted proteins | sample 9134181 | NCBI WGS metagenome assembly JAEEGH01 (sample SAMN16246544, study PRJNA631951) | gut metagenome | biome: gut microbiome; feature: rumen; material: DP-attached | host: Bos | place: Iran: Karaj | collected 2018-10 | reverse complement strand
CAACTATGTTCCCTCACAAAAATGGTGAAAACATACAGTTATTCCCTCACAAAAATGTAATAAAAACCAAATATTCCATCACAAAAATGTAATAAAACCAATTATTTCATCACAAAATGGATTAAAAATCTGCCATTTATTTTAAAGGTGTATTTTTGACGATTTTTAACATGTACAAGCAATGAAGAGAAATTTGTACGATTCATTATTGAAGTGGAAAAACGATGTGGACAGGAAACCTCTTATCCTGGAAGGTGCTCGTCAGGTTGGAAAAACTTGGCTGTTGAAGGAGTTTGGCAGGAATGAATACGATAACTTGGTATATGTCAACTGTTCAGATGATGATTTTGCCAAATCATTATTTTTGCATGACCTTAAGCCAAATCGAATCATACGGGATGTTGAGGCAAATACGGGACAGCATGTGAATGCAGGGCGGACACTACTTTTCTTTGATGAGATACAAGATGCTCCTAATGGCATAACATCATTGAAATATTTTTGTGAAAATGCTCCAGAACAGCATGTTGTGGCAGCAGGCTCCCTGCTGGGTGTGGTACATCACCCGGGAGAGTCATATCCTGTAGGGAAAGTCAATGCCCTACGGTTATTTCCTATGACTTTTGATGAATTTATTGAGGCCAAACAGAACGGGATGCTTGCAAAGATTGTCGCTAACTGTGATTGGGGGGCATACACACCTTTTGATTATTTGTTAAAAGATTTGTTACGCCAATACTTTTATGTTGGCGGAATGCCTGAAGCAGTAAAAAAATGGGTGGAAAAAGAAGACATACCGGCAGTCCGAAGAATACAGAAACAGATTATCAGCTCTTATGCCAATGACATGTCAAAACATGCGGGCGCAGAGACGGAACGCATCAGGATGGTTTGGAACAGCATCCCGGCACAGTTAGCCAAAGAGAATAAGAAGTATATTTATGGAGCGGTGAGAAAAGGAGGACGTGCAAAGGATTTTGAAATGGCCATTCAATGGCTTATGGATGCAGGTTTGGCCTACAAAGTTCACAGATGCAAAACACCTGAGCAACCCTTGAGGTTTTATGAAGACTTTGATGCTTTCAAACTTTACTTGTTAGATGTCGGACTGCTTGGAGCCCTGAGTAATGCCAAGCCAGGTCTTATGCTTACCAGTAATGATGTGTTTACTGAATTCAAGGGGGCATTTACGGAGAACTATGTCATGGAGCAATTAAAAAGCGCGGATGATATTGACGTATATTATTTTAGTAAGGACCATTCCACCCAGGAAATTGATTTCCTTGTGCAAACGAGTCGGCGGGTGATCCCCATCGAAGTAAAAGCCGAGGAGAACGTGAAGAGCAAGTCCTTGTCGCAATTTGTCAAGACTGACCATGCCGAGAAAAAACTGAAAGGTCTGCGTTGCTCCATGAAACCATATGTAGACCAGGGATGGATGGAAAACATTCCACTATATAGTATTAAGGCGTATATGGATAAAGAAAGGGAAGATCAAGTTTAAAATAGATACCTATTCTTTTTTGTTGATAAATTCCCGAAGCCAATGGGAATCCGTATCCGGATTATTTGTATATTTGCAGCATGGTTTGAAACATAAACGGATATGTAAAACATAAACAGAAATAACATATTACGAGCTGACGCTCTTGTTCTCTTTCGGTAAACGTCTGGAAAACATTTATCTTTTGAGCGAGAATTAGGAAGCGAAAGTTCACGCGTTGGTGTGAATCTTTTTCACACTTATTTGCTCAAAGGTATTCCAGACACCATCCGAAAAAATAAGCGGCTGTTTTGAAAGGATTTGCGCCTTTCTTTATGCCCTTACGGAAACAACAGATAGCGGCTCAAAAGAGATTATAAAACAACATTTATAAATGTGAAATGAAAAATAAACAACTGATTTTTATTGCTTTTATCATATTTCTTGTCAAAAGTGTCTTTCCCCAAGACACATATGTCAATGGTTCTTTTACATCAGAAAGCCATGGTGAAAAAGGACGACTATATTCGGTAAATATAGACCGAACTAAAGGTAAAACTTATGTCACAATTGAAATAATGGCTACGCAAAACCATAGGTTTTTGTCTATTTTTACCGGTAACAACTGCCGTATCAAAGCCGATAATTGGGTGTCGAATAGGTGTTATGGTGACTTACAAAGTGATGGCAGTACTAAAGATATTAGTTGTGGCTACTTATACAGTAACTGGGGCTGGAAAAACGTAAAGAGTGGAGATAAATATAGATACACTTTGGTTTTTGATGCCATTCCCCCTGGTTTGACCTCGTTTTCTTTAGTTGATGAGGCAACCTCTTATAGTTCATGTCATGGTTATAGTTTCAAAGGATATACCATTAATAACCCACGAATAGGTGGAACAAAATGGACAGAAACCTCAATAAAACAATTTTGCGACAATAACAATGATGGAATATGCGGTATTTATGAGAGTTCTGATGGAAGTGGCTATAAATTGGGATGTATAAAGGTAAATAGTGAATACCGATTAATTTTTCTTGGAGGCAAAGAGAATAGATCTTGGTGGCGAATTGGGGATTTGAAGGCCAAACTACGTTCCAGTGCAACAGATGGAGTGTTCAAAGCAGAATGGTATATGGCTGACAAATCCATAGAATCAGACTGTTATGTTTTTTTTGATGGTTCAACTATGAACACTTTGATTGGAAATGAGAAAACATTTTATTTGAAGATGTATCCAACTTCATCTTCAAAAGGTGGAACTGTTTCAGAATTGGATAATTGGTCTGGAACCGGCTTTGCCTTGAACAAAGGACACATTGTCACCAACTATCACGTGATTGAAGACGCAAAATCAATCAGTGTAAGTGGCCTTAGTATATGACAAATTTTTATAATCTATTGATATTCAATTAATTATTAACACATTTTGTTAGTAACTAATTTGATATTTTTCAAAATAAGTAATTGATATTCATTATTTTAGCAGAAATTTTTAACCACAAAGATTTCGCTATGGATATCAATTACGAATGCAAAAATAATCAATTTTCAGACACGTTTGCTCATTTCTTCGGAAAAAAAATCAATCTTGCCCACATTAAGCTTATATCGCTCTTCATAATGGCTCTATGCAAGGCCAGGACGGTGTGTTTTAGCAAATTGGCAGCCTGTTTTGACTCCAAAGCCAAGTCCGACTCGTGTTTGCGGAGAATCCAGCGTTTTTATGCCAAACACACCCTTGATTCGGACCTTGTTGCACGACTCATATTCAGGCTGCTTCCAGTAAAAGGCCCGTTGCAGCTGGCCATCGACAGGACCAGCTGGCAGTTCGGGAAGACGGCAATCAACATCTTCATGCTTGCCGTGGTGCATGACGGCGTGGCCTATCCGCTGATGTTCAGCATGCTGCCAAAGAAAGGGACATCGAACACCAAAGAGAGGATTGGGTTGCTGCAACGTTACATTCGTCTGTTCGGAGCGGACAGCATCGACTGCCTGCTTGCCGACAGGGAGTTTGTCGGCGAGAACTGGATGAAGTGGCTGAACGAGAACAAAATCAGGTATTATGTTCGCATACGTGAGAACTTCTGGGTCACCATCCCATCATCTGGGAAACGGGTAAAGGTATCTTGGATGTTTAACGGTCTTAAAATTGGCGAATCCACATTCTTCCACAAAATATACTACGTCAACAACCAGGCCTGCTATCTGGTCGGCAGCAGGGTCAAGGGTCATGACGGCAAACCCGAGCTGCAGGTAATCATCTCATACAACCAGCCGCAGGACAGTGTTGAGACCTACAGGCGGCGCTGGCAAATTGAGACGATGTTCAAGGCGATGAAGAGCGCCGGATTCAACATGGAGGACACACACCTCACCGACCCGGAAAGGGTCAGCAAACTGCTGATGATGGTGATGATGGCATTCGTGTGGTGCTATAACATCGGTGAACTGGTGCATCGGAAAATCAGGCCTATCCGCATCCTTAAGCATGGACGGAAGGAAAAGAGCATCATCCGTTACGGTCTGGACATCGTCGCTGACTATCTGCAGAGAGGGATAAATGAGTTCAAAATCCCAATATTTGACCTATTTGGTATTACAAATCAAATGTTTACATGAAAACGAAATTTTTGTCATGTACTAAGGTAAGTGGCATAAATGGTGATTTCACCAAATCATATCAGGCCTCTGTAGTGGCAACAGACAAGATGAACGATTTGGCCATACTCAAAATCAATGACAATAGCTTTACCGGATTTGGTACGCTGCCATATAGCATCCGATGGCAGATGGCGGAAGTTGGGGATGATGTTTTTGTGCTTGGCTACCCATTGACACAAACTATGGGCGATGAAATAAAACTCACCAACGGAATCATCAGTTCCCGAACCGGATTTCAGGGAGACGCATCTTTATATCAAATGTCTGCCCCCATACAACCTGGCAATAGCGGTGGACCGATGTTTGACAACAAGGGAAATGTGATAGGCATAGTCTGTGCGCAGCACAGGGGAACTGAAAATGTAGGATATGCCATCAAGACCTCTTATTTAAAGAATCTCGCAGAATCCTTCTCTCTCACCAACATATTTCCAACCAATAATACAGTTTCCACGTTGACTTTGAGCGGTCAAGTGAAGAAGTTGAAGAATTATGTATACCTGATAAAATGCTCAAGTTCCGCAGAAAATAGCGAATTAGCCACAAGCCATACAAATAAAAGTGTTACAGAATCAGCCATTATTGTTAATAAACCCATGGTAAGGTCCGCATCGCATTCGTCAGGAACAATTAGAATAAATAGTATTATGTTAGGAAAGGACTTTACATCTGTTGAAATTATTCTTAATAAGGGTCATGATTATCAATGGTGTAATATTGATAAGAACACATACTTATCTGTTAATGGCAGACATTATATATTGACAGGAGCTAATGGAATAAAAATAGCCCCAGAAAAAACATACTTTAATTACAATGAACAAGAAATAACTTTCACGTTATATTTTCTTCCAATCCCGACTTCTACGATATCAATGGATTTGATAGAACCCGGAGATAGTAATTGGAAGTTTTATGGTATTAAAATAAAATAACTATGTTACAATCACTTTCTGGATTAATTGAAGATACTTTATCATAAGAGAGACCTTGGGAAGGAATGGCAACCATTTCATTTTTGTTAGGAGATGGTTTGGCGATTACAGCAGTGCAAGTCAAAATAATCCTTCTGGATTAGAATCGAAATCCTATCGTGTGGTTAGAGGTGGATGTTGGGAGTCCGTTGCCCAAGGTTGTCGTGTTAGTTATCGAACATGACTCTCTCCAAACAGTTGTAGTATTAGAACATGTTTTCGTATTGTTCTTCATTAATTCTAATAATCTGTAAAACATTAATTAACTGTTTTTTCATTCTTTTCAATGCCATTCCAACAATGGCATTGGCACCATTTTATCACTGTTGTATCCGAACGATGTTTTCGTTTCGTCTATCTTTGCATCCATAAAAACATATAAAATATTAATATATGGAGATTTATTGGGAACATCCGTATTTAACTGTAGTACAAAAAAACAATGTAAATGTGGAACATCCACAAGTCCTTTATAAATATAGAGACTGGGACAATCCCCTGCATAAGAAAGTTCTAACCGATTGCACATTATATTTGGCATCTCCGAGAGATTTTGATGACAAAAAAGATTGCAATGTGCCTGAGAAATATCCTTCGCAGCAGAAAGAGATATTTAATTACTATATAAGAGACTCTAAAATAATTCATCCAACATGGTCAAGAACAGAACATCGTAGATATGCCAAATATTGGTGCAAACATTCATCAATGGCACACCCACACGAATTGGAACAGATTGTAAATGAATCTAAAGAAAGATTCAACAACCGATTTGGCGTTTTAAGCATGACACCCAATTGTCAAAATAACAAAATGTGGTGGGAATATGCCAACGGAGGTAAAGGATTCTGTGTGGGCTATGATACAAGTATTCTTTTCAATTATGTGGGTGGCGGTGGATTTGTGAAATATGTGGATGAATTGCCGGTAATAGATATCGCAAGAGACGACTACGATGTACAACATGTTAAGAACACTTATTTTAAGGAACAAAGTTGTGCTTTTGAACAAGAGTATCGATTGCACAAAATGTGGACACAAACTGCAACTATAGAGCAACGATCTCTGAAATTACCTAAAGAATGTATTGTAGTAATCATTCTTGGGAAAAATATGACCGAACACAATAAAGAAGAAATAAAGAAAATTGCAAAAGAAAATTATCCAAATGCAAAACTAATTGAATTGTAAATATTTATTATTGCTCGTTTCGCAAACTCGCACGGAGTGCGAGCTTGCCTCATCTCTGCCCATTCAACCCCGCACACCCATCTCCACCAGCTCCGCGGTAGGGAGTTCCATCCGGGAGAAGGCGAAAACATCTTGAATGTTGAAGTTGTCGCAAAATATGCGACAACTGGAATGCTCTATTCATTAGGCACTTTCACCACATCTTCACCTAAAACCAAAGCAATGTGCGCCAAGGTTTTAGTGGTGAAGTTATGGCGGCCTGTCAGCCATTTGGAAATCTCAGACTCCTTTTTGCCAAGCTGATGTGCCAACATTCGTTGCGACATGCCCTTTTCTTTTAGCAGGAAGTCTATCCTGTCCGCAATGGCAAAGGAAAGTTCGAACTCCGCCTTGGTCTCTTCGGAGACACTGGCAAGACATTCCCTAAATAACGCATTGGTTTTCATAAATTAAATGTTGCCTCCTCCAACCCTATAATATAATTCTTTTCAATAACTATTCTGCCGTTTTTTTGTGCCGCTTTGAGTAATCTGTCAAATTTTTGAAGATCCATCACATAGCCACTCAATGTCGTATCTTCCTGATAGGTCCTCGTCTCCTTTACACCGCCATTCCCCAAAATCAGAATCTGATCCGATATTCTCAGACAATACAACCGCAATTTTTTTGAATCCAACGATAATGCGCATAAATCATCGTTTACTTTTCCTTCTATCCTGAAAAAACGTTCCAATGCACCGAATTTGATTATTTTTGACAGTGCCAATAGGATTGTCTGAAAATCTTTGTTTAGTGTTGACTCCTTCCTGAATTTTTCAAGGAAACGTTCAAATTCGGTTTTGTCAGCTCCTTCAAAAAAGATTGAGTAAAGGCCTACATTTTCATTGCTTTCGATGTTTTTTAATGATACTTTCTTCATGGATCAGTGAGTTTAAAAATTAAAATGCAAAAATACAAAAAAAATAGTTATGGTTAACTCAAAAGTGAAGTTTTTATTTTCGTATTGCAGACAGCATACAATATCCGCCCCAGACCGGCGTTAAATGGAAAAACATCTACAAATGACACAGAGAACACGCATCCATACATACCTGCTACCATGCATAGCCTGCTGCATACTGCTTGCGGCCTGCAATCCGAAAGGGGAAATCTCCGGAACAGCCACCTACACGGACTATTACGACGGATGCACATATCCGGCGGCAGGCGCGACCCTGCATAAAGTCTCCATATTGCCCAACGGCACCGAACGGAATGTCTCCTCCGTAATGGCAGGCAGCGACGGAACTTTTCATTTTGAATATGTCGAAAACGGGGACTGGTACATCAGGGCAACACTCAACAAGGAGGATGTCATTTATGAAGGCCGTTCCGAAAGTTTTTCCGTTGACAAAGGGAGCCATGCCCGCACGTCGTGTCACATGACACAATCAAAACTGGTTTACAGTGCCGCAACCGCAAACCTTAAGTCCGGTGATGCGTCAAAAACAGCCGGAAACTGACATCTTGTCCATAGAATCATGCCATTTTGTCCCATTTTGGCTTTGGCACGGAATTCGTGTTGGAAGGCACTGTGCTTTTATATTTGTAACTAAAATAAAAAATAACGTAATATGAAGAAAGTAAATGTAAAACCATTAGCAGACAGAGTGCTGGTTGAACCCGCACAGGCCGAAGAAAAAACGGTGGGCGGCATCATAATCCCTGATACCGCAAAGGAAAAACCCCAAAAAGGCACCGTGGTGGCCGTAGGTAACGGCAAAAAGGACGAACCGATGACAGTCAAGGTGGGCGACACCGTACTGTATGGAAAATATTCCGGGACAGAAATCAACATTGATGGAGTCCATTACCTGATCATGAAGGAATCCGACATTTTCGCAATCATCTAACCCGCAACAATCAGAAACATAACATTAAAATCACAGAAAAATGGCAAAAGAGATTTTATATAACTGGGAAGCCAGGGAAGGTTTGAAAAAAGGCGTGGACGCTTTAGCCGACGCAGTAAAGGTAACCCTTGGTCCTAAGGGCCGCAACGTCATTATTGACAAAAAGTTCGGTGCACCGCAAATTACCAAGGACGGCGTGACGGTCGCCAAGGAGATTGAGCTGAAGGAACCCATTGAGAACATGGGCGCACAGATGGTGAAGGAGGTTGCCTCCAAGACCAACGACCAGGCCGGCGACGGAACCACGACCGCCACAGTTCTGGCACAAATCATCTTCAACCACGGACTGAAATATGTCACCGCAGGAGCCAACCCCATGGATCTGAAACGCGGCATTGACAAGGCTGTCTCCGTTGTAGTCGAAGACCTGAAGAAACGTGCGCAGACCATCGGCGACAACAACGAGAAGATCGAGCAGGTGGCCACCATCTCCGCCAACAACGACCATGCGGTCGGCGCAATGATTGCCGAAGCCATGAAGAAGGTGAAGAAAGAGGGTGTCATCACTATCGAGGAGGCCAAAGGCACCACAACGGAAGTCAAGGTGGTGGAAGGCATGCAGTTCGACAGGGGCTACATCTCCTCATATTTCGTGACCGACACCGACAAGATGGAGACTGTCTATGACAATCCTTACATCCTGATTTACGACAAGAAAATCAGCAATATGAAGGATTTCCTCCCCATCCTTGAAAAAGTCATCCAAACAGGCAAGGCCCTGCTGGTGATTGCAGAAGATGTGGAGAGCGAAGCGCTGGCCACCTTAGTGGTGAACAGGCTGAGAGGCTCCCTGAAGATTGTGGCTGTCAAAGCTCCGGGCTTCGGTGACCGCAGAAAAGAGATGCTGGAAGACATCGCCATCCTGACCGGTGGCACCGTCATTTCAGAAGAAAAAGGTTTCAAGCTGGAGGATGCCGACATCACCATGTTGGGTCAGGCGGAGAAAATCACCGTTGACAAGGAGAACACCACCATCGTGGGCGGCAAGGGAGACAAGGGCAACATCAGTGCCCGCGTCAACCAGATCAAGGCCCAGATTGAAAAGACCACCTCTGACTACGACCGCGAGAAACTGCAGGAGCGGCTGGCCAAACTGGCCGGCGGTGTGGCAGTCATCTACGTCGGTGCCGCCTCTGAAGTGGAGATGAAGGAAAAGAAAGACCGTTTCGACGACGCACTGCACGCCACACGTGCCGCTGTCGAAGAGGGCATCCTGTCTGGCGGCGGTGTGGCCTACATCCGCGCCATCAAGGCTTTGGACAGCCTGAAGGGTGAGAACGACGATGAGAAGTTCGGCATTGAGATTGTCCGCAGGGCTTTGGAAGAGCCGCTGCGCCAGATTGTCGCCAATGCCGGAGTGGAAGGCTCCATCGTGGTGAACAAGGTAAAGAACGGCAAGGACAACTTCGGTTTCAACGCCCGCACTGAAAAGTATGAGGATCTCATGCTGGCCGGCGTAATCGATCCTGCCAAGGTTGCACGTGTTGCCATGGAGAACGCCGGTTCAATCGCCGGTATGCTGCTGACCACAGAGTGTGTCCTGGCAGAAATCAAGGAGGAGACTCCGGCTGCCCCGATGGGCGGCGGAATGCCAGGAGGCATGGGTGGCGGAATGTACTAAACCGCAACCATCCATTCAAAAAGAGGGTGCCTGTAAAGACACCCTCTTTTTTTTAGCGGAAATATAAAGGCCGTCACTTGGTCACATCCACCTTGCTGTCGGTGTCAAGCTCCACCTTTTTGTTCACCTTGGCATCGTATGTGTTCGCCTTGATGATTTCGCTCATGTCCACTCCAGTCGCCGATGTGACAGTATCCATGCTCTGCTTTATCAGAGTGGGCACCATACCGGAAATACCGGCGGCATCCTGTCCACTGCACCCATAGACGTTCAGATTGTCAATGGCACTGATAGGAGTCGCCACATTGCGTGACACCTCCGGAAGGATATGTGCCATAATATCCAGAATGGCGGCCTGTCCGTACTTTTCATACGCTTCAGCCTTTTTCTGCATGGCTTCGGCCTCGGCCAGTCCTTTCTTCGCAATAGCCACAGCCTCAGCCTCACCGGCACGCTGTATTTTGTATGCCTCAGCATCTCCCAAGGCCTTGATACCCTCCGCATGCAGCATCTGCTCCTGTTTGTCCGCCTCCGCAATGGCGATTTTGGCACGTGCCTCCTGCTCGGCCTCATAGGCTTTTGCCTCCGCCTCGCGCTTGCGCTGCTCCAACTCCGCCCGGGCATCTATCTCCTTCTTATATTTGTCGGCATCAGCCTGTTTCTGCACCTGCGCCTCCAACTCGTTCTGCTTGATTTGAACCCGCTCTGCGGTCAGTTCCTGCTCCTTCCTGGCCTTTTCAATTTCAGCCTCGATGGTCTTGTTGTTGATCTCCTTGTTCCGCTCCTGTGTCAGAATCTCCTTGGCGGCCACAGCCTCCACCGTCTTCATGTTGATGACCCGCATCTGCTCCTGCGCCTGAATCTGATACGCGGCATCCGCCTGAGCCTTCTTGACATCCTCCTGCACCTTCAGTTCCGAACGCTTGATGGCCAGTTCGTTGTTACGGATAGCGATTTGGGTCTGGGAATCGACCTGTGCGTCATTGGCCTCCTTCACCGCAAGGGCCTCCGCCTTGGCAATGTCACGCTCGGCGTTGGCCTTGTTTATCTTGGCCTGCTTGCGTATTGTCCAAGTGTTGTCGGCTCCCAAATCCTCAATCAGATTCTTGTCATCCGTCACATTCTGGATGTTACAGGAGATGATTCGAAGACCCAACGCCTCCATGTCCTTCTGCGCCTTGTTCATGATTTCATCCGAAAACTTGTCCCTGTTGATGTTGATGTCGCGCAGGGAGAGCGAGCCTATCACCTCACGCATATTACCCTCCAACGAATCCTGCACCTGACGGGAAATGTCAACTCCCGACATGTTAAGGAAGTTTTTGGCCGCAAGGCGAACCCCATCAATATCAGGAATAACCTGGATTTTGGCGACCGCATCCACATTTACATTAATAAAATCGTTGGTCGGGACCGAACGGCTGGTCTTGATATCGGCCGTCACCTGACCCAGAAACACCTTGTCCATCCTTTCCAGAAACGGAATGCGCAAACCTCCCTTGCCGATATATATTCTGGGCTTGCGGTACAAACCGGACACAATGTAGGCATAACTGGGAGGGGCCTTGATATAGGAGGCCAGAATAATCAGCAGCAAAACTGCGACAACAATTACAATCGGAATCCAATGTTCAGCAAAAAACATAATCTTAAAAAAATTAACAGTTAAACAATCAGTGAAATGCAAAAATAATCAAAAAAACGGCACAAAAACGGGGCACGGTAAAAAAAATTTAATTGCATTGAGTTAAAGAAAAATAATTGATCCGGCACATTCCAATTAATAAAAAAAAATCATTTTAACTCACCTGGATTGAAAAGATGACACTTTTTTATCTACTTTTGTATCCGATATGATAACATTGGTTTAAAAGCATTAATCAGATGAAAAACAGATATATTGATTTGATTGAACAAACCTATGAGTTTCCGCAGGAGGAGTTTCAGGTGGAAGAGGAGGAGCTCTTTTTCAATGGCATCGATCTGATGGAAATCATCAAACAGTATGGGACACCATTAAAAATCACCTATCTGCCGAAAATATCCCAGAACATCCAAAGGGCGAAACGTTGTTTCAATGTGGCCATCGCCAAAACGGATTACGAAGGCGAATACCATTACTGTTATTGTACAAAAAGCTCCCATTTCCAATTCATCCTGGAAGAGGTGCTGAAAAACGATGTCCATATCGAGACCTCCTCGGCCTTCGACTTCAACATCATCGACGCTCTTGAGGAGCAGGGACTTCTTAAGAAAGACAACTACATCATCTGTAACGGGTTCAAGAAAATACCATATATTGAAAATATTGTGGGGGCAATCCATAACGGATTCGTCAACACCATTCCGGTTCTGGACAACAAAACCGAGTTCGACCAGCTGAACGAACGGCTTCAAAGCCCGTGCAAACTTGGCATCCGTATCGCTTCGGAAGAGGAACCCAAATTCGATTTCTACACCTCACGTCTCGGCATACGCTACAACGAAATCATACCGTTCTATGTGGATAAGATCAAAAACAATCCCAAATTTGAGCTTAAGATGCTGCACTTCTTCATAAACACCGGCATCCAGGACACCGCATACTACTGGAATGAACTGATGAAATGCGTCAATGTCTATTGCGAGCTCAAGAAACTTGCACCGGAACTGGACTCGCTTAACATCGGAGGCGGTTTCCCAATAAAGAACAAGCTTGCTTTCGAATACGACTACGAATACATGGCTGAAGAGATCGTGGCGCAAATCAAAACCATCTGCAACCGGAACGGCGTCAAGGAGCCAGACATCTTCACGGAATTCGGGTCATATACAGTCGGCGAGTCCGGAGCCGTCCTGTTTTCCATACTTAACCAGAAACAGCAGAACGACCGGGAGCTATGGAACATGATTGACAGCTCTTTCATGACAACACTGCCGGACACATGGGCGATAAAACAGCAGTTCATACTGCTCGCCGTAAACAACTGGAAAAAGGAGTACGAACGGGTGTTCCTCGGCGGACTCACATGCGACAGCATGGACTACTACAATGCTGAAGCGAACCTTAACGCCGTATTCCTTCCAAAATACGATTCCAACACGCCGCAATATATAGGCATGTTCCATACCGGCGCATATCAGGAGGCAATCGGAGGGTACGGCGGCATCCAGCACTGCCTGAACCCTGCACCAAAGCACGTTATCATCGACCGGGAGTTTTCCGGTCCGGATGACACAGAAGGCGAAATCGTCACCAAACTGTTCAGCAAGGAACAGAGCTTCAAATCAATGTTAAAGACCCTCGGATACTGACATGCACAGCAACGGCAACGTGTTACTCTGGTGCCGGTCGGCCATCCTACGGCGCACCATACGCAACTACCTGCTTGACAACGCCTATACAGCAATCGTTTGCAACAGGCCGGAAGAGATTGGCATGGCATTGGCCATAGACGATTTTCTGCTGCTCATCTCAGATGCCCCATATCCGGACACCGATTTGGACAGCCAACTGGCCAGGGAAACGCAGCTGACGGTGCTGCACATTACCGGACAATGGCCGGAAGTGCCGCCGCCGCATCGGATACATATCGCCCCACCGTTTGACCTTGACCTTATCGGGCAATGTCTGCAACAACAGAAAAAACCTGCGGAACCGACACATTTCACCATTGGCAAATATGAGGTTTTTCCATCTGAACACTGCATAAGATACCGGAACAGGGAGACAAATCTTCCAAAAAAAGAGATGGAACTGCTGCTGCTGCTCTACAAAAAACGGCCATATACGCTTTCAAAGGAGGCCATACAACGCAAACTATGGCCAACGGCAACCGACGGGAAGGACAACTCCATTCATGTATACATCAACAACTTGAGGAAACACCTTGCAGAAGATGATGCCATCAGGCTGCTTTCCGTTTACGGAAAAGGCTTCAGGCTGGAATGCCCATAAAAATATTTTGCACAATCCGGATTTTGTATTGCAATTTGTTGTACTTTTGCACTCGCTTTTCACAGCCAAATAAGGAGAGGTGGGTGAGTGGCTTAAACCAGCAGTTTGCTAAACTGTCGTATCTGATTAGGATACCGGGGGTTCGAATCCCCCCTTCTCCGCACTACAGAAAGCGGGATATAGCGTAGTCCGGTTATCGCGCCTGCTTTGGGAGCAGGAGGTCGCAAGTTCGAATCTTGCTATCCCGACCAAACATCAAAAAAAGCCGTTGCATGCAACGGCTTTTTGCTTTTTACCTGTATAAGATTACTTGGAAGTGTCCACACCAAGACGCTCCAGAATGGCATTGTTGATGTCAAACTTGGAATCAGCATATACAATGGTCATGTCACCGGCCTTGTCAAACACAAAGGCATACATCTTCTCACGGGCATACTCCTCAATGGCCGTGAAAAGTTTGTCCTGAATCGGTTTCACCAGCTCCTCGCGTTTTTTGTAAAGGTCACCATCAGTAGCAAAACGCTTTTTCTGCAGTTCTTTGGCCTCCCGCTCCGCCGCAATGATGGCATTCTGCCGTTTCTGTTTGGTCTCCTCAGGCAACAAGGCGGCATCCTGCTGGTACTTCTTGTACATTTCATCAATCGCCTTGAATTTGGCCTCAATCTCGTTCTGCCATTCCACAGAAAGCTTTTCCAACTGTGCCTGCGCCTCGGTATAGCCCGGCATTTTGCTCAACAGGTACTCAGAATCGATGTAGGCGTATTTCTGCGCATACAGCCCAACGCTCAGCCCAAAGCAAAGCAACATGGTCACAAAAATCTTTTTCATGTTTGAATCTCCTATTTTTTTTGTTAACTATTATGAATTAATCGATGGAATTGTTCAGTGAAAAATGGAATTGTCCCTTGTTGGCTGATGAGCTGCCCGGCACATCATCAAAGCCGTAGCCCCAATCTAACCCAAGCAAGCCAAACATGCTCAAGTAGATGCGAGCCCCAACTCCGACCGAACGGTACATGGTGAAAGGACGGTAATCCTTAAAACCGGCCCAACAATTGCCCGCCTCCGCAAAAGTCAGCAGATATATGGTGGCCGTCGGATTCAACGAAATGGGATAGCGCAATTCCATTGTCATCTTTTGGTATATGGTTCCTCCAACTGGATTCCGTGCAGCATCTTTAGGTGTAATGGACTCGTCCGCATAACCGCGCATACCGATGATTTCACGCCCATCCTGGATTAAGGAGGATGAGAGGCCGGCACCACCCAAATAGAAACGCTCAAAGGGCGAATCCCCTAACGCCTTGTTGTAATGGCCGAGAAATCCGTACTTGCCCCGCACCATCAGAACAAAATTATCAACCAAATTCAGGTAATAGGTTACATTCATCTTCCATTTGTGGTATTCCAGCCACCTGTATTTTTCCTGATCAGACATTGAAGCATAATCCTTTGCCTGACCGAACAGGGAATAGGGCGGCGTGAACTGCGCCGACAACAGGAACTCCGAACCCGCCCGAGGATAAATCAAAGCATCGGAGGAATTCCGGTTCAGCGACACATGGTATGTAAGGCAGTTGGAGTAACCATCGGTGAAGATAAAATAGTCGTAATTGGTCAGATTGTAATGTGTGAACCCGATGGCATTTGAAAGCGAGAAATAGTCATCAGGCCACTTCAGCCTTTTGGACAAACCGACAGATGAGGTGAAAATCTTTATCCCGTAATATTTCGAGCTGGATTTCGCCCAATTGTTGTTGTAGTCCGAATAGGATGCGGACACTGTCAGCGCGTTCGGCTTTTTACCGCCAAGCCATGGTTCGGTGAAAGAAGCCCCGAACTGCTTGTAGTAGGTGTTTGCATAAATCTTGAATGCCAGACGCTGCCCGTCTCCGGAGGGAATTGGATTCCATGCCTTCTTGTCAAAAATCTTTTTAAAGGAAAAATTGTTGAATGTCAGGCCTAAACTGGCAATAAACATGGAGCTGCCCCATCCCAAGGACATCTCCAGCTGGTCGGAAGAGGTCTCCTCCACCACATATTCCAGATCGACTGTGCCGTCCGCCTCGTTGCTCTTGGGAATAACATTCATCTTCTCCTGGTTGAAATAGCCCAGCTGCAGCAGCTGCCGCTGCGACCTGATGACATCAGACCGCCGGAACTTTGCACCTGGCAGGGTTGCCAGCTCACGCAGGATCACCTCATCGCTGGTACGTGTGTTGCCTGAAACCGTCACACGGTTGATATAGGCCACTGAATGCTCCATAATCCGAATCTCCACATCTATAGAATCCCCTTCAACCTTCACCTCAACAGGCATGGCATTAAAAAAGAGATATCCGTCATCCAAATAGAGCGAACTGACATCCATGCCTTCAGGATTCATACTTAAGTTAGTTTCCAACAAAGCAGTGTTATAGACATCCCCCTTGCGGATATTCAGCACCTTGTCCAGGACTTCGGAGGAATATTTGGTATTACCCACCCATGTGATGTTCCGGAAATAGTACCGTCTGCCTTCATGCAGGTACAAGTCTATGTTCAGGTTACGATTGCTGCTGTAATAGAGGGAATCTTTCACAATATAGGCATCACGATAGCCCAATTCATTCATTTTGCGGATAAGATCACGTTTATCGCTTTCATACTTAGTTTCCATGAATTTGGATGCCTTGAAGGTGGGATTTACCCTGTCTTGGAAATAAAGTGTCGCCAATTCACGCAAATCTTTCCCCTTGTACTTCCCGTGATTACGGAAAAAATCGGCGACAGCAGTGTCCACACACTCCAACGGTTTGAAGAAAAAGTGCTGCTTGGTCTCCTTCATGGCCTTGCGTAACTGGTAAGGCTCAACCTGGCCGATTCCATAAAAATTAATCTCATCAATATGAACCTTCTTCCCCTTATTGACCACAATGGCCAATGACACCACACTGGAATTGGAGGTGTCCTTCTCCTCGTTCACCTGTACCTCAACATGGTTGAACCCTTTATCCACATAATAGTCGGTGATAATGTTACGGATAACATTCTTCAGGTTTTCATTCACCACCTTTCCTTGGGAAAGGGAAATCTTCTTCTCAAACTCCTCTATATCACCACGCTTGACTCCCTTGTAGGAAAAGCCTTTCAAGCGCGGCATCTCCTCCAGATATATATCCAGAAAGATGACCTTGCCCAATACCTTTGTCGCACTGATACGGATGTTGTCCTGATAAACCCCTAACCTGGAAAGCCGCTGGATGGTTTTTGTAACTTTTTCTCCGGGAATCTTAATCTTGTCTCCCACCGCAAACGACAGGTTGCGCATATCACATGAGGCACCGCTGAATGTGATGCCGCCCACCTCATATTCAACAGGATTCAAGTAGTTCAGCGAAAGAGTCTCCCCCTCCTCCCCCAAACGCACTTGAGGGAAAAGAGATTCCGCTGACACCATCAGCAGCACAATGATTCCGAACAATTCCAACAAACAAGCCTTCACAGCATCCTATTTTGCAAAAATCATGCTTAAACACGTTTACCAAACCGACGCTGCCGATGCTGATAGGCATCAATGGCCTTGTACAACTCCTCCGGGGTAAAATCAGGCCAAAGCACATCAGTGAAATACATTTCGGAATATGCCAGCTGCCATAGCAAAAAATTACTGATGCGCAATTCATTGCTGGTGCGGATCAGCAAATCCGGATCCGGCATCCCAGCCGTTTGCAACTGGCCGGAAAGAGCCTGCTCGTCTATTGATTCAGGATCGATCAATCCCTCTTTCACCTGCATGGCCAAACGCCGTGCTGCACGGGCAATTTCCCAACGGGAACCATAACTTATGGCAATATTGAAAGTGATGCCGGTATTGTTGCATGTAACATCAACAGTTTTCTGAAATTCTCTTCGGCATTCCTCGCTCAAGGCATCAAAATCGCCCAAAAAATTCACCTTTACATTTTTCGCATGCAATTCCTCAATCTCCCAACGGCAAGCGTCAATGAAGAGCCGCATCAATGCCTCAACCTCCTCCTTGGAACGGGCCCAATTCTCAGTTGAAAAAGCATAAATGGTCAGATACCTGACCCCAATTGCGTCACAAGCATCCACAATGTCATGAATGGCTTTGTATCCCTGCTCATGCCCTTCCACCCGAGGCAGACCGTGCAGTTCCGCCCAACGCCGATTGCCATCCATAATGATGGCGATATGCTGAGGCACAGGTTTTTGCAAAATAGTTTCACGCAATGACATTCCTCTTATTTTTTCTTTCCAACCTTCAATTTGGGGGATTTTGTCAAATAGTTGCACCCATGATTATAATTAAACTTGAAGGAGAAGGTAAGATTGGCAAACGAATACCAGTCGGTAGTCTGGTCATTACCACGTGCAGTCCCCTCTTCATGGTATTCCCTCCCTTCATTGGTGGCAGCCGGATCGGAAAAATATTCCACCAAAGGCGACCGCTCCGTGTTCAGACGAGTATGGTTCACATACGTCGTGCTCACGTCATCCAGATAGTCGGTGAAGGTTTTACGCATACCCCACTCAAATCCTATGGAATAATAATATAGGAAATTGAACCGGAAGCCCAGACCGAACGGAATGGCGATGCCAGTCAGCGCATAACGGTCGCGGTTGTATCCGTCCAACCCCTGCCCTTCTGTTCCGAGCGGCTGCAAATCATACCATTTGTCTTTGTATTTCGCCTGCGGATTAAAAGAATAGATGGAAACACCGGCAAACAGATAGGGTGAAAAATAGTTCTTTCCGGGTTCGTTGTACAATTTCAGAAAATTCAGCTCCATTTCTGCTGCAATTTCGGAAAGGGGCGAACGGAAACTCAAACCGCGGGGATCTCCCCCATTGGTCTCCGCATCACTGGCCTCCATGCTTCCAAACATCACGGTAGACTTGAATGCCCAACGCGGACTGAAATTGTAACGGTACATGGCACCTCCCGCAGGTTGTAACTTAGCGAACATTCCGGAGGGATTCAATTCGCCAATATAAAAAGACCCGCCGACACAAAGTCCTATTTCCGACACTTGTGAAAGACACAACTGCAACGCCGAGAAATAGATACAAATCAATAACGTAATTCGTTTCATGAGCAATCGTTTTTGGTTCACGCTTCGTTTAAACCTAATAATCGAATTTGCAAAGGTACAAAATATTTAGGCACCAATCCTACACACAGCCATTTTTTTTATTAATGTAATAAAGAAAAAAAAGAGGGTGCTCAAGCACCCTCTTTTGGATATGGAAGCGGTTCGGATTACTGAACCACCAGTTTCTTCACCACGGTCTTGTTACCGTTGAGGATAGAAATCATATACACTCCCTTAGGATAATCTTCAGCATTGTAGCGGAAAGTGTTATCCATCGCGGAAACTTCCACATGCTCACGGAAGATGACGCGACCCGTCAGATCAGCAATGCTGATTTGCGTACTGCCTTCCATACCTTGGATACGGATGCTGTATTCAGCATTGGTCGGATTCGGGAAGATGGTCACATCTGCCTGATCAGCATCGGCATCTTCCACACCAACCTTGGCATTCACTCTCAAGGAGGTCTTGGAAGAATAACCGCACTCGTTGTGAGCGGAGACATAGATTATTCCGCTACCCGACTTCGGGATGTTGATGTAGGCGGTGTTCATGTTGGAAGAGACAATCGTCCAGGTGGTGTCAGAGGTCTCCCACAGATAAGCATCCACAGCAGGAACACCGGCGGAGACATTGTAAGGAACAGTGTCGCAAGTGTAATTATAGGTACCCGCAGCGTAAATGTTTATCGGACCATTGATGTAGGTCGGACGGGAAGCCGTGTCAATGAAGGTGAGGTTCAAAGTGATGATCTTGTAGCATCCATTGAACGGCACCGTGTCATAATAGACACCGGACTGGGTCAGATTCCTACCGTTGAACAGGTAAGCATTCTGGACATTACGGCAGATTCTCACATTCTGGGTCTCACGCACCAACTGGCTGGTGTTGACCGTCAGATAGAGGATACTGTCGCAACAGGCGGCGGAGTGGGCATACACAATCTTGTGCGTACCGGACTTGTAGAACTTGCCACCATAGTTGACAGAATCACCTTGGCAGATAGAAACCGTGAGATAGTTGGTGTAAACCGGCTTGACCGTCAATGTCAGTGCAATGCTGCTGTCGCAACCATGGACCGTCTTCAACACATGTTTGAAGTGGTACATACCCGGCACGTAGAGCGTGGTGTCGAATCCGTAAGAGGAATAACGTTCACCCTCGCAGACGCTAGCATTGATGGCAGTGTCCTTACCGTCATAGATGGTCAGATTCAAAGTGGAGATACTGTCGCAACCATAAATGTTACGCAACGTGTCTTTCACAATGATGTTGCTCAGACCGGCAGGAAGAACCACGCGGAATCCGTTCTTGTAGTAAACGCCTTCCTCCCTGCAAATATAGTCATTGTAAGAGGAGACCGACTTCGGACGGACCGTCAGCACAACTGTAATGATACTGTCGCAACCACTCGGGCGCTGTGTATTATAGTTGTGGGTCAGACGGGTGCCATTGGTGGTCACAACAGTGTTGAAACCATACTTCTGATAACGTTCGCCTTCGCAAACCTCATCGTAATATGTGTTGTTATACACCTGGTTCACTGTCAGTGTCAGAATGGCCGTACTGTCACAACCCTTGGCGGTTCTGCGAGCATTCTTGAACTCAAAGACACCAGCGGAAGTGGGTTGTACGGAGAATCCGTTCATCGAGTAACGCTCACCAACGCAAACCGAAGCGGCAAAACGGGTCACCACGGAATCATTGATGGTCAGTTGCAGGTGAACAATACTGTCACAACCATGAATCGTCTTGAAGACATTAGTGTCGTTATGGACATGCTTGTTGGCCGGCAACTTGTAGGTGGCAACATAGAAACCGTTCTGCGAATAGGTCTCGCCCCTGCAAACTGAAGGATACAGATGTGTCCAAGCGGAAGGTTTGCTGTAGGAAGGATAGACCGTCAAAACAACGTCAATGATGCTGTCACAACCAAATGCGGTCTTGGTATTGCACCTCACAACAGTGTCACCAGGCTGTGTCGGCACGAAGCTTAAGCCATGGTTCATGTAAGGAACACCGGCACATATGGACTCGTAAACCTTATGGTAATAGGTCGGAGCCACATATACAGTAACATTGATGGTGCTGTCGCAACCAGTGCTGCTCTTCACTGTTCTGCTCAACGGATAGTAACCGGAAGCCTTGAAATACTCAGTGAATCCATGATTGGTGTAAATACCGACGCAAGTCGTATCCTTGTAGTTGGTCATATAGGTCGGATGCACCAACACACGCACAGCAATAACACTGTCACAACCATGGGACGAGAAGTACTGGAACTTGACTGTGTCAACCACATCCTGGTTCAACAGCATTGCCAACTGGATCTTCGGTGTAGCAGTGATGTACATACCGGAATTCCTATAGTTGTACGGGAGCTGTGAAGCACACAATTCAACAGAATCCATCTGGCTTACATAAGTAGGATAACTGATCAGCGTAAAGGCATACACACTGTCGCAACCAAACCTGTTGACCAAGGAATCATAATAGGTTCCAAGCGTCTTCAAGGAGCGGCCACGCCACGTGTAAGGCAGCATGCTGCTGCAGATGGTCAGCGTGTCATACTGGGCAAACGGAGCGGAAACCATCACCGAGTCGACAATGACACTGTCACAGCCATTGACCGTCTTGGCCATGCGGCTGATCACATGCATGCCACCCTCCGTGAAGGTCTCGTTGAAGCCATACTTCGCATAGGTACCCAAAGCACAGACAGTGTCTCTCATAGTGGTTCTGAATGTCGGATGCACCGTCACTCCAACGTAAATGTTACTGTCGCAGCCGGTCACCGTCTGGAATTTGAAAATCACAGTATCTCTCACATCGAAGCCAGGAACGGCATTGGCGAGAATCGCATCGGTAATGTAGCGGCCGCTGTTGTTGTATTCATACGGCAGCTGGTTGGCACAAAGCTCGACATGGTCGGTCTGGTGCTTATAGCCAGGAGTTACAATCAGATGGAGGTGGTAGGTGCTGTCGCAGCCGCCAATCACACTGGTGTAAGTGGTGTCGTAATCACCGGCAGTGAGCATGTACATGTCATGCCACTTGAACGACGTCAGCTCGCTGCTGCAGATGGTCACCGTGTCATAGTAGTCGTACAACGGCATCACTGTCACATGGATTGTGTCAGGACGGGCCACATCAACGCAGGAGTCGGACAGCATCACTATCGTTGCAGGATTGCTGCTGTTCCTCTCATACACAATCACCGGACGCGTGCCGCTGCGCTTCACAACCACGCCAGCCACTATCGTTGCCTCCTGAGGCATGTGGGTCTCGTTCAACGCAACGAACTTCGTGGTGGCTCCAGTTCCAACACTGGCAAGGCCGATGTTCGGGTTCGTGTTCGCGAACACGAACACACGACCGACTGCATTGTAGGTCCTGTCAACATCGATGTTCAGGTTCACAGTGTCACCGTAGCACAGGATCTGCCTGTCAGCCTTGTTGCCGTTCAGGTCGGCGATGGTGTTCATCATCGGGTAGGCCTCAACGTGCACATAGGCGATGCTGTCGCAGCCGTCAACAGTCTTGAAGTGGAACTCGAAGTCACCGACGGAATCGCAAACATAGCTCACTCCATTAACCTTGGCATAAGTGTACGGCAGGTTCACCGTAGGTATGTTGCTGTAAACAGACGCGGTGTTCCACATCGGAACGTTGATGGTGTCATAGTAGTAATAGGAAGGTTTCACCTTAAGGGTGATGTGGTACGTGCTGTCGCAGCCGCCGATCACGCTGTAGTAGCGCGCAACATAGTTGCCGGACACGGTCAGGTTCTGACCCTGCCATACGTAAGGCAGATTGCTGCTGCATACAGAATCGTTCTCGAAGTACTCGTACTTCGGCATCACAGTCACATGGATTGTGTCAGGACGGGCCACATCAACGCAGGAGTCGGACAGGAACACTATCGTAGCAGGATTGCTGCTGTTCCTCTCACACACAGCCACCTGACGGATGCCGCCGCGCTTCACAACCACGCCAGTAACGATGGTGGCCTCCTGCGGTATGTTCGTCTCGTTCAACGCAACGAACTTCGTGGTGGCTCCAGATCCGACACTGGCCAGGCCGATGTTCGGGTTCGTGTTCGCGAACACGAACACACGACCGACTGCATGGTAGGTCCTGTCAACATCGATGTTCAGGTTCACAGTGTCACCGTAGCACAGTATCTGCCTGTCGGCCTTGTTGCCGTTCAGGTCGGCGATCGTGTTCATCATCGGGTAGGCCTCAACGTGCACATAGGCGATGCTGTCGCAACCGTCAACAGTCTTGAAGTGGAACTCGAAGTCGCCGACGGAATCGCAAACATAGCTCACTCCATTAACCTTGGCATAAGTGTACGGCAGGTTCACCGTAGGTATGTTGCTGTACACGGACGCAGTGTTCCACATCGGAATCTTCACCGTATCGTAATAATAATAGGAAGGTTTCACCTTCAGGGTGATGTGGTACGTGCTGTCGCAGCCGCCGATCACGCTGTAGTAGCTCGCAACATAGCTGCCAGACGTGGTCAGGCTCTGACCCTGCCATACGTAAGGCAGATTGTTGCCACATACAGAATCGCTCTCGAAGTACTCGTACTTCGGAATCACTGTCACATGGATTGTGTCAGGACGGGCTACATCCAGACAGGAGTCGGACAACATGGCAACAGACGCCAAGTTCTTCGTATATCCATCAAAGATCTTCACGTTGCGGGTGCCGTTATGCTTCACCGCTACGCCAGCCACTATCGTTGCCTCCTGCGGTATGTTCGTCTTGTTCAACGCAACGAACTTCGTGGTGGCTCCAGTTCCGACACTGGCCAGGCCGATGTTCGGGTTCGTGTTCGCAAACACGAATATCTTACCCGAGGCTCCATAGGTATTGTCAACAGCAATGTTCAGGTTCACAATGTCTCCGTTGCAGTAGACCTGCTTATTGGCCTTGTTGCCGTTCAGGTCAGCAATGGTGCGCATCATCGGATAGGTTTCAACATGCACATAGGCGACGCTGTCGCAGCCTTTAACAGTATTGAAGTGGAACTCGAAGTCACCAATGGAATCGCACACATAGCTGGCTCCATTAAACTTGGCATAAGTGTATGGCAGGTTCACCGTAGGTATGTTGCTGTACACAGACGCAGTGTTCCACATCGGAATCCTCACCGTATCATTATAATAATAGGTGGGGCTTACTTCAAATTGGATGCTGCAGATACTGTCGGCACCATAGACGCTCTTCAATGTGTCAGCATAGTAACCGGAAGTAACAAGAGTCTTGCCTCTCCAATAATAAGGCAGTTTGTCGCTGCAGACAAAGAGCGTGTCATCCGACTGGAAATCAGGAGCAACAACCACAGTGTCAACAATGATACTGTCGCAACCATAAATGGTCTGAAGATTCTGACGCAACACATAGACACCTTGTGCATTGAAGGATTTGACAAAACCATGCTTGTTGTAGGTTCCAAGTCTGCGCACCGTATCCACAAAGGCAAGCTCATACTTGGGATTAACCTTGATGGTCAAATAGACGATGCTATCCAAACCATGAACCGTCTTCATCGGAATAATCACAGTGTCCTTAACCGTGGTCATAATAGGAGCACCTGTGATATCCTTCATGATAGAAGGTGTGATGAGATGCATGTTGTTGTACACATAGGGGAGATCATTGGCGCAAAGCTCAATACTATCATCCACATGGAGATACTTCGGATAGACATGCATCATCAAAGTGTCGCGATAAAGCACGGCAACCGAATGACCACCGGCCAAACCGACCTCACCGTAAATCGGACGGTGCATATAGGTGGTCGCATCCAGCTTCGTGGAATCATAGCAATCCCATTGCAGAATCTCATACGTATACACATAGGTACCGGCACTGTCCCAAGTGGAAATCACTTCCAACGGCATACCGGCAGCTGCACCCAAACGGACAAAGCGCGTAGCGGGCAGCGTATCCATATGCGTTGTGAAGGTCTTAGTGCCAAGCATGTTATAACCCAAACCTTTACCGTCAAGACGGACAGAAGTGGATCCGAAATCGCTCACATTGATAATCGGCGTCAAAGTCTTGCCGCTGTCCGGACTGTAATACAGCTTGACCGCGACACGACCCATGGCGTACTCATATTCCGCAGCATGCATATACACCTTGAAGGAATCCCTCTCGTGAAGCGGACGGGCAACAGCAGTAAGTGTGGACTGCGTGGAAGGCATCACCCTGTCAATAACCTTGACGGAGAAAGAATCCGTACTGATGTAGACAGCTGGCGCATTAATAGTCTTACCCCATCCGTAGATAGAATAATACATGGTGTATTTACCAACACTGTCAAAGTTCACAATAGCCTGCAATGCAGCATGCTCAAGGGTCTTCATCGAAATATTGGTAATAGTACCGACCTTCATGAATCCCTTGCTGTCAGTGGTCACCTTACCGACAACACCGTTAACAGATACGGACAATGTGCCGTAACGGGAGAAATCACTCAAAGTAACGCCATTGCGTTTGATTTCAAAACGGATGGCAACATTGATGTCGGAATAGTCACCCGCAGAAACATGCACATCGTACACCTGATCAACAGAAGTCGGGATACTGAAATTCGTATCGCAAGCCTCCGGTGAGAAATCAACAACAGGGAGATTCGGTCTGTCAACCACATGGATAATCAGAGAATCCTTTGAAATGACTATGGTCGGCTTGCCGTCGGAACCAGCATTCACAAATCCTTGCGGATTCACACAGGCGACCTTGGAATTGGTTGTATCCCAAAGATACAGAGAGAAGACAAACTTGTAATCTCCCGGTTCCTTGAAATTGGCGTTGACATTCATCACCGCAGGATCAAAGACACCCAAACGCAAGTAGTCAAGACCTTCGCGTTTGCCAGGAATCCAACCACTCGTACGCATGGAGACATTTCCATCGAAAGGAATGCTGCAGAGATCCATATTGGCGAAGTCGATGCTCACATCACCATAGACACTGTTGAGTAAAGACTCGCTGATGACAGTGTCATTATGGTATACCGTATAGTAGATGGCACCGAAATCAAGCAGATAGTCATTGGAATTCACATGGAGATCGAAGTTCTGATCCGTTTTGGTCGGGTACAGGCTGGTGGAGTCAAAGCCGGAGATGACCAAGGACGGTTTGACCTTACGTCTCACAACCATATCCAAGGTATCATACGCTTTGGCGATGCCAGCATATCCGCGGCGTGTCGGAGCAGGCACGATATCCAATTCGTAAGCAATACGATAAGAACCAGGAATGTACCACATGATATTGGTAAGAATATCCTGAAGTTTGTACAGCGTATCCAGTGCAGGAATAGTACCTTCACCAGAATTGGAAGCGGCAGAGGTCACACCAGGAATCGGATACTGGAAGCTGATTTCACCATATTTGGACAAATCAGTAATGGCAGAATCAATAATCTTTCCAGTGGAATCCGCCCAATGATACACCTTATAATGGACATGACCCTTCACTTTCTCATAACTGCCAGGCGTGGTCTTGATGATGAAAGGATAAGAAACGTTGTCCGCATAACTCGTCACCTGCGGGAACACAGGCACAACCTCGAGTGTCGGTTCCTGAATCTTCAGGTAAATCTTGTCGCTCCAGAGCACATTACATACATTGCCGTCATGACCGCCAGCCACAACATTTTCAATGGCAACGGTTTGGGTCACATCGCCCCATTCAAGCAATGAGAATTCAATAGTGTAAAGACCGGATTCCGTCAGGAAAGGACGGAATTTGATGGTATTTCCACCCAGATACTTCAGGAGCAGGGACTGCAAGGAATCCTCAACACCCACCACATCCTTACTGAATGCAGCAGGCACAGACTTGACCGCATCCATGGCATAAACCTTAGGAGCGACCATCGAACGTCCAAGCATATCCATGACAAAGTCAGCGGTAACACCAAATTTCGAAAGCGTGTCAACAAGCACCGGAGCGCTGTTGCTGTCCTTCTGATAGTACACCTTCATATCCAATGAAGTGTAATCATTGGCGCAGGACTTCGGATCAATATTGATGTCAAACGCAAGCGTATCATAGGCAGGATAGACAAAGGTGTCGTTGCTGACAATACGCATGACAGGATCATTCATCACAGAAGCTGTGCTGATAGTGGCCGTAGGATTATCCTTCACAACGAAGTAGCAAGTGGTGGCAGCCAAATCAATGTTGGTTTTCTTACCATTGATGTACTCCAGAACCAAACCGGTAACCATGTAGTTGCCAGCAGCGTTATCCCTCCATCTCACCGTCATGGTGATCGGAATGATTTCACCCGTCACGGGATCATACACCCGTTTCAGCATCAGGCTGTCAACACCCGTGAACATCTTGGCCAGGTTGCCTTGCGGCTTGGTGACGTTCACAGTATGGTTCTTGAAGGTGAAGCTCAAAGAATCAACATATTTGGCCAATTCAGTGGCATTTGCCACTTTGCGACCGTCCTTGTACACCTGATAGAAGAGACCGGCCAAAGAATCAGGGAAGCTGTTCGGATGACAGATATAATCGAACGTGTACACTGTGTTGGACTTATAGGCCTCACCACAATGCTTGGGATCGAAATTCGTATGGATTATCGAATCCTCATTGGTGGCAATCATATCCACAGTGGGGAATTTGACCTTGTATTCCACCGTAAAGCTGAACATTCTGGAGACAGTCGCCACCTGCATGCTCTGAGCCTTTGTAAGGACATGCACGCCATTCGGCAACACATAGGCTGCCAAACCTGCAGTGTCTCTCCATTCCCTTGCAACAAACTCAAAGGTATAGATGCCGGATTCATGCAAATTCGGAACAAACTTGATAGTATCCTTATAAAGGTCTTTCAAGCGCACCGCAGCGTACATGCCGGACTCCGCACCGTCACCCGGAATGCTGCCAGTTCCCTTGCTATAATGCGTCAACATATTTTTCCATTTCAGGCTCAGTGTTCCATAAGGAGTGAAGTCACCCTTGATGGTATCAGTCCTGCTGCCGTCAAGCGACTTGCGGATCACTCTGTAATCCACAGAGACGTATGGATCAATTGTGTCAACATAACGGTCACTGGTCATGAATGTGATATTGAACATGGAATCCACATGGGTCACATACGGGTCAACCTTGTTCACCTGCTGCTGGATATCCGCTGTGTTGAAGGTCACACTGTCCACATCGCGTGCACGGATGACCATGGTGGTATCCATCAGTTTAACATGAACCTTACCATTATGAATGGTATAAAGTTTCATATTCAAATGGTAGTTGCCGATGTTTCCAAAGAGCATTTTTGGCTCAATGTTGTCCGTCGTCCAATAATTCAAAGGAAGCGATGAGGCACCGATGGTATCCTTGCCGTTGACCATCACATGGGTGTTGCCCTTGTAAGTGATGGTGGCTGCAGAATTGTAGTCGGAAAGCTTGGAAATCGGAGTAATGCTGCCCGTAGCCAGATCCTCAAACGACAATTCGGTAATCAGCCACACCGGTTCCGTGCCGAAATCACCACCTTTGACCCTGCCGGCAAAGCGATAATCGAAATTATCACCGAAACCGTTGGAGTCATTGCTATAAATGGGATCCGGAAGGATTACGAAACTCGGCATATTGTACTCGCATACGGAAATGGCGAACGTATCCTTGTAATAGGAGATGACAGGCAGGCTATTGGAACCATTCTTCAATTCGTAGACAATATAGAAATAACCCTCCTTATGGATGTTCATCTCCACGGGGAAAACGGTCTCGCTCTTGCCCAACGTGAGAGGAGTGACAGGCAACACGCCGGTTCCACTTGTAATCGGAATATTATTGATGCTCAACGAACCATAATCAGAGACATTGGTGATAAGGGTGGGGGTAAGATCACTCGTACCCTTGAAATACAAGGAGTAGGCGGCCTGCACCTTTGCACCCCTATAGTCATTGGCCTTGATGGTTGCATTCATTGCATAATCAGCACCCTTGACAACACAAGCCTCTCTCGGATCCGGAGTCAGTGTAATGTTCGGCCTGGTCATGTTGTCAAACGTGAAGTAGAATATCGTGTCGTGGAGCAGGCCGTGACGGATAGTGTCAGGGAATCCGTAACGGTTCGTGTCGTACTGGATCACCTGCACGCGCATGCCGTAGTTGCCAGCCTGGCTACCCTTGCA
>JAEEGH010006316.1_pt1 | contig 29105 bp, 22 predicted proteins | sample 9134181 | NCBI WGS metagenome assembly JAEEGH01 (sample SAMN16246544, study PRJNA631951) | gut metagenome | biome: gut microbiome; feature: rumen; material: DP-attached | host: Bos | place: Iran: Karaj | collected 2018-10 | reverse complement strand
TTGGGGCACTATCAAATGCATGTTTATCGTCTTGGCAGATTGAAGTCACTAGGTCAAATAAGGACTTAAGTGTTACTTGTGGGTTGGCTGATTATGAATTTGGACATTGGAGAAAGAATTTAAAGCCCGGGGAAGGCTTTGCGACTCCAGAAGCATATATTACAGCGGTAAAAGGTGAGTTTGAGTTTGCTTGTGATAGATTGTTGGATATTCAAAGGGATAAACTACTTTTTCATCAGAAAATGAATGAGCTACCTGCATTTTTTAATGAATATTGTACGACCTGGGGCGAACCAAGTGAGGACAGAATTAAACGATTATTGACAGTAGTTAATGGACAAGATTTTGAATACTTTGTTATCGATGCCGGATGGTATGCAGATTCTATAAAAGGTTGGCAGGACAATATGGGAGACTGGAAAGTGGCAAAAGACTTATTTCCTAATGGAATGTCCGCTGCAGTAAAAATGATAAATCAAGCTGGTATGAAGGCTGGAATATGGTTCGAGCTTGAAGTAGTAGGAAAGGATGCAGATGCCGTTGAAAATGAGCATTTGTTGACTAGGGATGGAAAGGTAATTATATCTGGAACCAGAAGATTTTGGGATATGCGGAGTGAATGGGTTGTAAATTATCTTTCAGAAAAGGTCATAGATTTTTTACGTGAAAACAACTTTAAATATATTAAGATTGATTACAACGATACTATTGGAATTGGCTGTGATGGAGCAGAAAGCTATGGAGAAGGTCTTAGGCAATCTGTGGAGGCAACAAAAGCATTTTACAGAAAGATTAGGGAGAACATTCCAGATATAGCTATAGAGATATGTTCCTCTGGTGGACATAGGTTGGAGCCGAGTTTTATGGAGCTTGCGGATTATCTATCGTTCTCTGATGCCCATGAGGAAAAAGAGATACCAGTAATTGCCTCTAATTTACAAAGTCTTGTGCTGGCTCAAAAAAGCCAAATATGGGCGGTTTTGAGAAAAGAGGATGATTTAAAAAGAATTGCTTATTCCATATGCGCAGGAATGTATGGTGCACTTTGTATCTCGGGAGATGTAGAGAGTTTAGATAGTGAAAAATGGCTTTTTGCAAGAGCAGGAGTGAGCTTTTATAAAAATGCTTCGCCTATTATAGTCCATGGAGTTAGTAAAGTCTTTGGACCATTCCAAAATTCTAATCGTAGGCTAAAGGAATATCAGGCTTCGATTAGATATTATGATGACAAAGCTTTAGTGATAATTCATACCTTTGAGTATGAGAAGATACAGAATATTGTGTTGCCATTAAATGATAAGTATCGTATTTTCGATATATTTGAAGCAAGTGATCACGGGACAACTATTGAAGGAAAGCAGCTTGAAATTTTTTTCCGGGAATCCTATGATGCAGTTGCAATCCTACTTGAAAAATGTTGATTTAGTAAATGGACCGATGATAAAATCGGTCTATTTTTGTGTCGATTATATATTGGAATTCCATAACTACTTGCGTATAATTGTATGGTCTAAAAGGAGAATTATGGAAAATAAAAATAGATCATCAAATATTGAATTACTTAGAATTATTGCAATGCTTATGATTATTTCATATCACATAATTATTCATTGCGTAAATGTTCAGCTGACAAATACAACTTCCATTGAACAAATGCAAAATGGATGGTTTAATCAACCACTATTCTTTCGTCAATTGTTATTATTGGCGGAGATGATGCCCCTTGGCCTTGTGGGAAATGCGATTTTTATATTAATTTCTGGATATTTCTTGGTGGCTAGAGAAATAGACATGTTAAAGATATCCAAGAAGCTATTATCACAATTGTTCTTCGCCGCAATAACACTAGTAAGCGCATCTACAATAAGTATCTGGTACACTGGTGGGGAAATAGTCAATGATAATTTACTAAGTTACATCAGAATACAGTACTTTAACAAAATGTCTTGGTTCGTAGGCTATTATTTCATAATAATGCTAATTGCGTTTGTTTTTTTGAACCATTTTCTGGCAAAGCTTAGTCAGAGACAATATCTAGGATTTATTTTTACAATTTTTGCGGTTGCACAGTTAGGATGGTCAGGTGGACTATTGGACGATTTGGCAAAAGGTCTTAGAACGGTTTTTGTTGGTGTATTTCTGTATGCCCTTGGAGGATACATAAGTAAGTACGACCCGTTTAAAAAAGTTCGTGTGTATGTATTTCTACTTGTAATAGCATTAGTTGATGTTCTAATAGGAATATCTTATTACAATGGCGTGGTGGGAAAGATTCAGTCGTATAGTTATGATGTAAATGTAAAGGGCCTGGCAGAAACAGACTTCATACAATCGATTCCTAGATTCGAAAACTACAGTATAGTAGTAATAATTATTGGAATATGCATATTTGAATTATTCCGAAGAATAAAGATGCCTTCTGTAAAAACTATTAATTGGATTGCGCAAGCAACCTTCATGATTTATTTATTGCATGACAACGGATTTGCATATAGTATATGGGAAATGAATGACTGGATAACTCTATTGTATAACGATTGTTTTGGATTTATTATAAAGTTATCCGAGTGGACATTTATGATATTTGTTATTGGCCTTATAGCGTACATGGTTTATACCGGACTTACTAAGGCAATAGCAAAAATGAGCTGGCTATTTATAAAACAAGAATAAAAGGAGAATACAATGGAAAAGCATATTTATATACCAAAGGGTGTTTGTGCACGACAGATTGATTTCGAAATTGAAGATGGAAAGCTTTACAATGTTAAATTTACTGGTGGATGCGACGGTAATACAAAGGCAATCAGTAAACTACTTGAAGGCGCAGATGCCGCTCATACAGTAGAAGTTCTGAAGGGAAATCTTTGCGGTATGAAAGGAACTAGCTGTGCTGATCAGTTGGCAAAAGCTGTCGAACAAGCAATAGGATAAAATAATTAATGGGCATAACTTCGGTTATGCTTATTTTTTTGACTATACTACTGTCTTGTCAGTAGACAATACAAGTGCTATACTTTCTGTCAACAGCCGTGCAAGCGGTACTACGAAAAGGAGATTTGTTATGGTGTCGTTAGTTGAAGAAATAGAGCAGTTGAAAAAAGAGAAAAACGCGGTAGTGCTGGCACATTATTACGTGAATGATGAAGTTCAAGCAATAGCAGATTACATAGGTGACAGCTATTATCTAGCAAAGGTGGCAGTTGGGCTTGAGGAAAGAACTATTGTATTTGCTGGAGTAAAATTTATGGGAGAATCTGCAAAGATTTTGAATCCTGAGAAAACAGTCCTAATGCCAGATGCAAAAGCTGATTGTCCTATGGCTCATATGGCAGAAATAGAGAGAATTGAAGAGGTGAGAAAAGAATACGAGGATGTGGCAGTGGTTTGTTACATTAATTCTACAGCAGAGCTCAAGATGCATTCTGACGTATGTGTTACAAGCGCAAATGCGATGAAGATAGTAAAGGCCCTTCCAAATAAGAACATCTTTTTTATCCCAGACGAAAACTTGGGAAGGTATATTGCAAAGAAGGTTCCAGAAAAAAACTTTATATTCAATGATGGATTCTGTCATGTTCACAAGGCGGTGACAGCCGCTATGGTAAAAAGAGCAAAGGAGGTACATCCAAATGCCCAGGTACTAATTCATCCTGAATGCACATTGGATGTGCTTGAGTTGGCGGATTATATAGGTAGTACTTCAGGAATAATAGATTATGCTACAAAATCTGATAAAGAAGAATTCATTATTTCTACTGAATTAGGTGTCCTGTATCAGTTGAAGCAGAATAATCCGGAAAAGAAATTTTATTCAGCAGGTGGGGTGCAAATTTGTCCTAATATGAAAAAAGTAACTCTTGAGAAGGTTCGCGATTGTTTGAGAGACGAAACAGGTGTTGTGGAAGTGGACGATGATAAAAGAATACGTTCATTAGCTCCACTAAAAAGAATGTTGGAGTTGGCAAAGTGATGGATAAAAAATACGATGTAATAATAGTTGGAAGCGGTGTTGCAGGATTATTCTGCGCACTTAGCTTACCTAAGGAAAAGAAAATTCTCTGTATTTCAAAAGACGCACTAGAGGGTTGCGATTCGTTTCTTGCCCAAGGTGGAATCTGTATGCTTCGTGATGAGGATGATTATGATGCATATTTTGAAGATACTATGAGAGCAGGACATTATGAGAATAGAAAAGAATCTGTTGAGATAATGATTAGAAGTTCTCAAGATATTATTAAAGATTTAGTTGGGTATGGAGTTGAATTCGATAAAAAGGATGGGGAATTCTTATTTACCAAAGAAGGAGCACACTCTAATAATCGTATTCTGTTTCATGCAGATATTACAGGACGCGAGATTACCAGCAAGCTTTTGGCTAGAGCACAGGAGCGAGATAATATCACATTGATGGCACATACCACAATGGTCGATTGGGTTTGTCATGAAAATGTATGCTATGGAATTGTTGTTGCAGATATGGATGGTAAAACAACAGCAATAGAAGCGGATGTAACAGTGCTGGCCTGCGGAGGCTTAGGCGGCGTATATCCTCATTCGACAAACTTCAGGCATATCTCTGGGGATGCTCTGGCACTTGCTATGTATCACAATGTTAAGCTGGAAAACTGTGACTATGTCCAGATTCATCCTACAACACTTTTTACAAAGCAAGGTGGAAGAAGCTTCTTGATTTCTGAATCTGTTCGTGGAGAGGGAGCAGTCCTCAGAGATAAAAACGGCGATAGATTTACAGATGAATTACAGCCAAGAGATGTGGTTAGTCATGCAATCTTCGATAAGATGAAGGAGCAGGGAACAGAGCATGTATGGCTGGATTTTTCACCAATTCCAAAGGATGAAATCTTAAATCATTTCCCAAATATCTACAACAAGTGCAAGGAAGCTGGCTATGATCCGCTTACTGATTGGGTTCCGGTGGTGCCTGCACAGCACTATTTCATGGGCGGCATTTATGTAGATAGAGACAGCAAAACCACAATGGAGCAGCTGTACGCAGTTGGCGAAACCAGCTGCAATGGAGTACATGGAAGGAATCGTCTTGCTAGCAATTCATTGCTTGAAAGCCTTGTGTTTGCAAAGAGAGCAGCGCTTGATATTGCAGCAAGAAATGACTATAAAACAGCTCAGGATTTTGATAACCTTGTAAACATGGATGGTTATGAGGATCTTCCAAGCATTATGGAAAACTACCATGCAATGGTGGTTGGTGAAATCAAAAAAGAAGCAGACATGAGAGCCGAAAAGGAGGCCATATAAATGAACAATATTACAATGAAGCTTAATGCTGATGAGCTTATTAAAATGGCGTTAAGAGAAGATATTTCAAGTGAAGATGTTACTACAAACTCTGTTATGCCTGGCCCACAGGCAGGTGAGGTAGAGCTTATCTGTAAACAGGATGGAGTAATCTGTGGAATGGACGTATACGAGCGTGTATTCAAGATACTTGATGAAGATACAATTGTGGAAAAGTATGTTAAGGACGGCGATAAGGTTACAAAGGGACAGCTTATGGCAAAGGTAAAGGGAGACATTCGTGTGCTTCTTTCAGGAGAGCGTGTGGCTCTTAACTACCTTCAGCGTATGAGTGGAATTGCAACATACACAAATCAAGTTGTTAAGCTTTTAGAGGGCAGCAAGACCGTACTTCTTGATACTAGAAAGACTACACCTAACATGCGTATTTTTGAGAAATATGCAGTAAAGTGTGGCGGTGGACAAAACCACAGATACAATCTTTCTGATGGTATTCTTTTAAAGGACAATCACATCGGAGCGGCAGGCTCTATTACAAAGGCTGTTCAGATGGCTAAGGAATATGCACCATTCGTTAGAAAGATTGAAATCGAAACAGAGAGTCTTGAGCAGGTTAAGGAAGCAGTGGAAGCTGGTGCTGATATTATCATGCTTGATAATATGGACGTGGCAACTATGAAAGAAGCAGTCGCCATAATTAATGGTCGCGCTAAAACAGAATGCTCAGGAAACGTGACAAAAGAGAACATAAAAAATATAATAGACAGCGGAGTTGATTATGTTTCAAGTGGAGCATTAACTCATTCAGCTCCAATTCTTGATATTTCGATGAAAAACTTACATGCAGTTTAATCTGCATAAAGGGAGGAACTATGGACGGACAGGCAAGAAGAAAAAGACTTATAGAGATAATTCGAAAATCGGATAAGCCTGTATCGGGCACAGCTTTGGCAAATGAACTTGATGTTAGTCGCCAGGTTGTGGTTACAGATATTGCATTAATTAGAGCTAATGGCATAGAAATCACATCAACAAACCGAGGATATGTGTTAGCATCGGAGAACAAATGCAAAAGAATAATAAAGAGTCATCACAATGATGATCAGATATTGGAGGAGCTTTTTGCAATAGTTGATAATGGTGGTTGTGCAGAAAATATCATTATTAACCATCGTTTTTATAATCGCCTTGAGGCACCACTTAATGTAAGCTCAAGAAGACAAGCAAAGGAATTTATGGAGGCAATAGCTTCTGGAAAATCAAAATCCCTAAGCTCTGCTACAAGTGGATACCATTATCACATAATTAGTGCAGATAATGAGGAAACACTTGATATTATTGAGCAGGAGCTTAAGGATTTGGGCTTCTGGTTGCCTCTTGATGATTGGATTTTGCAGTAATACTAATCTAAATGGAATTTGACTTGATTTCGGCCACTTTCCTTGGCTTCATATACTGCGTCATCCGCTCTTTTTACAAATGATGCGAGGGTGTCATTTGGTTTTGCCAATGTGACACCTAAGCTTATTGTTAAATGTTTTACAGTTACAAAGCAAATATCGTCGATTTTTTTTCGTATAGATTCGGCAAATTCTACTGCAGTCTTTTCATCCGCATCTGGGATAATATAAACAAATTCTTCACCACCCCATCTGCCGAATATATGGCCCTCTTTTAAGCTTTCCTTGATAATATTTACAACTGATAAAAGAACTGCATCACCAACATCATGACCATAGGTATCGTTTACATGCTTGAAATGGTCGATATCGATGAAGAACAGGCCATATGACATACCTTGATTGGTGAGTTCTAGTGCCTCTTCTATTTTTCTTTCTAATTCCCAACGATTATAGATTTTAGTTAACTGATCCGTGTAAGCAACTTTGCCAAGTTCATGATTAAGGCTGTCTAATTCCTTAGAAGTGCTTTCCAGGAAGGTTAATATTCGTTCAACAAAAGGAATATCTTGGTCAGTATTGTCGTCCGGAGAAAGGCATTCACCATCCTGATATTCTCTAAATGGGATTATACAGTCATTTGAATTGTCAGATTCTTTTAGACCTACAGCAACTAACGCACTGTTTAAATCTCCTCCAATGCCTTCATCTGAATAAAAGAGCTCGGCATAGCCTGTAGTTACTGATAATTCAGGGTAGTAGTTTGAGTACTGTTTTATTTCATCTAAATATTTTTCCTTTAAAAACTTTACTCTATTAGCGCATTCAAAAATAAAAAGTGCTTCTGGATTGAAATTGTGTACATCATTTACAGATTGGTTTGTCAAATCACAAAGATGGTCATAACTTGCATAAGACAATCTAAAATGGTCTCCTTTTTGCACATCTGACGTGAAGGAAATGCTGCCATCTTGCAAATATCCAGAAGGAACTCTTGCAATTTTGAAATTATTTCGCTCGATTATCAATGGAAATTCGCAAACATTCTGAACGAAGTGACTATTGGGCGAAACTTTCAAATATTTAGAAAATATATCAACCGCAGGTTTTTTATCCACTTCAACAACAGTGCTATTACCGGATGTTTTAGTGATAGCCATTTCCAAACCAATAGGTTGCCAACCAAGATTGTTATCCATATATATTTTTAATGAAGTACTTACAAAGGCAACAACAATAAATCCGGTGGAGTATACACTTTTGCCATATATATGAGCAGGATTTAACACTCGAATGTTTCTTCCAGCCTTTGCGCCGAATGTAGGTATGTGGTGATGGTTAAACTCATGGACAAAACTGTTTATTGAAATACTGTTTGCATAATAAAGAATTTGAAGACATTTAACATTCTGCAAATCCTCCAAGGCTTTACTCATGACACGACCAGCCACGAAAGCGGTTGTGTTTTCCATATCGAATTCAAACTGAACAAGCTGAGTCTCTTTGAAATATGTGACAGATAGTTGTAGTGGAAAGCTGCTTATATCATATTCCTCAGTAGCAATATTGGCTGCAGTCATGCCTGTGAGGCAGGCTTTAGGACATTTATGAACAATTTTGTCGACTATTTCATATTCATCTATGTCAGTCTTTGAGTTATACAATTGCATCAAAATACCTGAAGCAGAATTGTATGCTTCAGAATTTGCGATTGTATTTAATATATCATCGAGTTCATCTATGCTCTGAAAATAATAAGTTTTTTGAAACATGTGACCTCCAAATTAATAGTTCAAAATTAGATTTTGTAATCATAATAACATGATGTTGTGATTATTTTAAGACCAACCTATTAATTTGATAGTTAAATAGAATGGTTTTAATGAAAACAAGGATAAGATATAATAAAAGGCAAGAAATATATGACTCATAGAAGGGAAGAATAATGTCAGCAATTACAAATGATTGGCTTGAGCCTCTTACTCCAGAGTTTAAAAAGCCATATTATAAAAATTTATACGAAACAGTAAAAAAGGAATATCACGAGCATCCGGTTTATCCACCTGCAGATGATATTTTTAATGCTTTCGATTTCACACCGTTATCAGAGGTAAAGGTAGTAATTATTGGCCAAGATCCATATCATGAGCCGGGACAGGCACATGGCCTTTGCTTTTCGGTGAAGCCTGGAGTAAAAACTCCACCTTCACTTGTGAATATATATAAAGAGTTGAACGATGATTTGGGATGTTATATTCCAAACAATGGATATTTGGAAAAATGGGCGAGACAGGGTGTGCTTATGCTTAACAATGTGCTTACAGTACGCGCGCATCAGGCTGCAAGTCATGCAGGTATCGGTTGGGAAAAATTCACCGATGCAGTAATAGACATATTAAATCAACAGGACCGTCCGATTGTATTTTTGCTTTGGGGTTCACCAGCTGCAAAAAAGTGTGCAAAGCTAAATAATCCAAATCATTTGATACTGAAAGCTCCACATCCTTCACCTCTTTCTGCATATAGAGGATTCTTTGGATGCAAGCACTTTTCACAAACTAATGAATTTTTGAAATCTAAGGGATTAAGCACCATTGATTGGCAGATTGAGAATATATAGTCGATAGATGTGATATTTTCACAGTTTTTTCACGAATTATTCTTTGGTCCGGTATTGTACAATTTTATTTATTCCTTTATATTTATTTTAGGGTATTTTCGGTAAAAATACACACTTTGTAAGGGATAATGGGGACGTAATTTTGAACAAACTAAGGGCATTTCAAAAAAAGTATTTTAGTCCAGACCTACCTATAGATTTGGTTTTATTCAATATCATAACAATTGTTGGATTGATTGGTGGAATCATCACCATTCCATTCAATATTATTAATGGTATGTCTGGAATTTTGACTGCGGTCATTTTTGTTTCTGTAATAATAGATGCAGTCTGCATATATATGGCCAACTATATGAACAGGCTGAAAAACAGCACTATAGCAGTATGTTTTGTAGTTGGAATCGCTCTGTTTCCAGTAATGTTCTTTGTTACTGGAGGAATCAACAGCGGAATGGTCTGCTGGTTCTCTATGGGACTTATTTTTATATTCATGCTTTTAGATGGCATGGATTTCTTATTCATGTTATTAACTGATGTGGCAATCATTATTGGTTGCTACGTCATTTCTTATTATCATCCAGAATATGTTGTGAGCTTGCCGGAAAAGCGAAGTGTATTTTTTGATGTTGTGCAATCAATGATGATTAGTGCCTTCGCTATTGGCTCCATAATCAAATTCCAAAGATCTATTTATGAAAAATTATATAGACAGGCAGCAATAAATAATGATGATTTGCTAGAAAAAACTTTGCAGGCTAAGAAGGCTGAGAAACAGGCTCAGACAGCAACAGAAGCAAAGAGTAACTTTCTAGCAAACATGTCTCACGAAATCAGAACTCCTATCAATACCATTATGGGTATGGATGAAATGATTCTGAGAGAAACATCAGAAAAGGTTGTTGAAGAATATGCCCTTGATATAAAGACTGCATCACAGAATTTGCTTTCTTTGATTAATGATATTTTGGATATCACCAAGATTGAATCCGGTAAGATGGGCATCGTCAAAGGCGAATATGATTTCATGAGCCTTATGCATGATGTTTTAAATAATGTTGTGCTGAGGGCAAAGGAAAAGAATCTGGAATTAAAGCTTAACATTGCAAGCAATATTCCTTGCAATATGTTAGGTGATGATATTCGAATCAAGCAGGTCCTTACAAACATCATCACAAATGCAGTTAAGTATACTCAGGAAGGCTACATTGAAATAACCACCACATGTAAAAAGAGCTTTGGAGAGTACGTTGAGCTTACATTCTCTGTAAAAGATACAGGTATAGGAATAAAGCCAGAGGATATCAAAAGGATGTTTGAATCCTTTGAGCGATTGGAAGTAAATAGAAATAGAAACATCGAAGGTGCTGGCCTTGGAATGACCATTACTCAAAATCTTCTTAAGATGATGGGCAGCACATTAAATGTAGATAGTACCTACGGAGAAGGCTCTACATTTTCATTTACAATTAGCCAAGAGGTTGTTAATCCTGAGCCAATTGGAGACTTCGAGCAAAAGCTAAAGCAGCTTACTTCAAACTATGAGTACAGCACAAGCTTTGAGGCACCAAATGCTACTTTCCTTGTTGTAGATGATAATGCTATGAACCGTAAGGTGTTCGTTGCATTGCTTAGAGATTCCAAGGTAAAAGTTGTTGAAGCTGAAAATGGATATGATTGTTTGCAACTTATCAAGAATCAGCATTTTGATATGATTTTCCTGGATCATATGATGCCTGGTATGGATGGTGTCGAAACCTTCAAAGCTATGGCAAAGCTTGAGGGTAACAAGTGCTTGGGCACACCAGTAATAGCACTTACTGCAAATGCTATTGCAGGAGCAAAAGAAAGATATTTGACACTTGGTTTCCATGGCTTCCTTTCAAAGCCGGTAGTGCCAGCACAGCTTGAAAAAACAATCCGTGATTTTCTTCCAGAGTCGTTGCTGGAGTATCATGAGCCTGATGCAAAAGATGAAGCAAGAATGAATCGTGTTAAGAAAATTGAGCTTCCTGATATTGAAGGAATTGATTGGGATTATGCATTGTTGCATTTCCCTGATACAAACATGGTATTTCAGACGGCGGTGGATTTTTATGATTCGATAATGTTTGAAAGGGATGAGATACTTAGGTATTATAAAGATATAGACAGTGGAAACACTCTTGAAGATTATCGTATAAAAGTTCACGCAGTTAAAAGCATGGCCAATACAATTGGCGCTACAGCCTTAGGCGGACTTGCAAAGACTTGTGAGTTTGCAGCTAAGGACAATAATATCGATAGAATTAAAGCTATTACACCAATTCTTATTGAAGAGTTGGAAATAATGCATGACAGGCTGAAGGTGCTTTCATCGGATGTTGAAAAGCCGAAGCTTGAGGATATTGATGAACTGTTTGCTTTGCTTGAAATGTTGAAGATGTCAATTATGACACATGACTCAGAGCAGGCTGACAATATTATGAAACAGATTATGTCATATTCTTATGAAGAAGATAAACAGATTAAATTAGAGCAACTAAATCTTCGTATTATGAATCTCGAAGAAGATGAGGCACTTGCAGATATTGAAGAGCTACAGAGCTAGTTAAGGAGAATACAAAATGCGTAAAATACTTATAGTAGGAGATTTCAGTAACGAATCTCCATCAGATGTAAATTCATTCCTTGCACAACATTTTCATACACAGTTATGTACTAGTAGTGCAAAAATAGTTAAGAGCATGTTGAAGTTGTACGCTCCTGATTTAGTTTTGATGGACATTGATGACTTTGAAACACATCAGGAAGATATTTTTGAATCGATTCGTGAGTACAACGAACAGCTTCCTGTCATAACATTCGGGCGAGAGCTTAAGAAACAAATGTTTATTTCATACTATTATTCAGGACAGTGCAAGCATATTCCGCAGCCAGGTCGTGAAGAGATTATAAAAGAAATTTGCAAGGCATTTAGCATGAATGCAGATGCTATTTTGAATGCTGTAGTAGAAACTGAGAAGCGTCACATCATTGTTGTAGATGACAATCCAGTACTTCTTAGAAATATGAGAAATATGCTTCAGGATAAGTATCGAGTTACTCTTGCAACATCTGCGGCTCAGTGTATGAAAGCTATGGGACAGGATAGACCGGACTTAATCATTCTTGATTATGAAATGCCAGTTGTAGATGGTAAGCAGACTCTTGAAATGATTAGAGCAGAGGATGATTACAAAAATGTTCCAGTAATTTTCCTTACAGGAATTGCAGATAAGGAGCATGTAGATGCTGTACTTGATCTGAAGCCAGCAGGCTATTTTGTAAAGCCTCCAATGCAAACAAAAATCATAAATGCGATAGAAAATATTTTCTTAAAACAATCTGAATCGTAAGCTTAGCGCCCTTCGGGGCGCTTTTTTTGGCACAAAATGTTCACTTGATGACGTTGAATTTTCAACATTTATACACAAATATAGATTAAAATATAGACAATTATCAGACAATACGGAGGGGATAGTATGAGTTTTAAGAAAATCGGAACCAAGATGCTGGTAATGATTTTGCCAATACTTGTTATTGCTCAGATAGTATTGACCATTATGTCGGCAACATCAAGTGATGCTCTTGTAGATACAAAAACTCAAGAGTCTATGAGTGCAGAATTGCGAGCTAATAGTTCTGAGGTAAGTGGGTATCTGCAGGGGGTTGAAACATTAGCGGATTCAATCGCTATCAGTGTAGCATCATCCTATACATACACATCATGGGATGCATATGAGAAGATGCTTCAGGATATGATAGCAACAAATGATATCGTTTTAGGATCTGGATTATGGTTTGAGCCTTATGCATACGATCCTGAACAGCAATACTATGGTCCATATGTATATAAGGATGGTGACAAATCAGTTACTACATGGGAATATAGCAATTCCACATATGACTATTTCGTTCAGGAATACTATACAAATGCAATGGCAAGCGATGGCCCAGTTATAACAGATCCATATTATGATCCGACATCTGGAACAGTAATGTCCTCATGTTCTACCCCTATTGTTGTAAATGGCACAAAGATTGGTTGCGTTACAGTAGATATTGAACTATCTGCAATCACTGAAATTATCAGTAATGTAACAGTAGGAAAAACAGGTGTAGGTATTCTTACAGCTGCAGATGGATTACTTATTGCTGGATATGATGATGAAAAAGTTCAATCAGGAGCATATTTAACAGAAGATGATAATGCATCCGTCGTTTCCATGATGAGTACAGTACTTGCTGAAGACGAGGGAATCACTGGATATACCGCAGGAAAGACTGATTACAAAGTATACTTTGATACTATTGATTTGACAGGATGGAAGCTTATGGTTTCCATTGATGCATATGAGTTAAAGCAGCCAATATACCTGTTAATCAATCGTCTTATAATCGTATGTATTGTAGCTTTAGTAGTAGCTATAGTTATTATTGTTATGGGCATCGGTGGCGTAGCAAAGACAATCAGAAAGGTTCAGAATTTTGCTACAGAGCTTGCGGAAGGCGATTTTACAATTGAGAAGCTTTCTGTAAAAGGTAAGGATGAGCTTGCTGTGATGTCAACGTCATTGAATGATATGTACGGAAATAACAAGGGTGTTATTCAAAGCATTTCAGACTATTCAGTGGATATTAACGAGGCAAGTAATAATCTTAAATCTTCTGCAAATGAGCTGAAGATTGAGTTCGATAAGATTGTAGATATTATGACAGCTGTAAACGAGGATATGATGAATTCCTCAGCTGCAACGCAGCAGCTTTCAGCATCTGTTGAGCAGGTTGCTATGTCTACAGACAGCTTAAATGATGAGACTAAAGGTAGCTTGGATCTTGCTATTGATATTCAGAAGAGAGCTACAGAAATCGGTAAGAACAGCCAGGAGGCCTTCGATAAATCTCAAACCTTGCAGTCTAGCTTCGAGACTAAGCTGGAGGACAGTATTGCACAGTCTAAGGTTGTTGAAAACATTGGTGAGATGGCAAGTGTAATTGCAGACATTGCAGATCAGATTACATTGCTTTCTCTTAATGCATCAATCGAGGCAGCACGCGCAGGCGAGCAAGGAAAAGGCTTCGCAGTTGTTGCAACTGAAATTGGAAAGCTTGCAGGTCAGACAACAGATTCTGTAGAAAAGATTCAGGAAACTATTTCTGGTATACAGGATGCCTTTGAAGGTCTTGCTACTAACGCTAAATCCCTTCTTGACTATGTTTCAAATACAGTAACACCAGATTATAAAAACTTTGTAGGTGTTGCTGAAAGATACGGTCAGGATGCAGAATCAATTAAAGAAACATCTGAAAAGCTGTCGAACATGACAGATTCAATTCAGGAGATTATGAACGAAGTAAAATCTGCAATTCAAAATATTGCAGAGGCTACGCAGAATACAGCTGCAAACAGTGGCGAAGTAATGGATTCTGTTTCCGAGCTATCTGAGACAGTAACTGAGATTAACGGAATGTCAGATAAGCAGAATGGCATAGCACAGGATTTAACAAGAGTTGTAAGCCAGTTCAGATTAGATACATAGACTGCGGAATAATCCGAATAATACAAAATTTTGATAAGGGGTGGGGCCATTTATGTAATCATAGGTGACCTCACTTTTTTATGCATATTTTAGAAAATAATAGTCTAGACAGATAATTTTAATTATGGAATAATCGAATTAATTACGACGAGGTCTAGATATTATGAGTAAGAAAGTTATATTTTTTGATATTGATGGTACACTCATCAATTTTGGCGGGGAATTTCCAGAATCCGCCAAAGAGGCTTTAAGATTGGCTAAGGCAAATGGCCACAAGATTATTTTATGTACTGGCAGAAGCATCTGCCAAATTGAAGAAAGACTATTAGAATTTGGATTTGACGGATTCGTATCTGCAGCTGGAGCAAATGTCACATACGGTGGAAAAGAAATTTTTGCAAACCATATGACGGAGGCCCAGCTATCTAAACTTCTTGATTTTATGAAATCTCAAGAAATGATTTACATGCTTCAATGCACCGACAAGGTGGTTGGTACATCTGAGTGCTTTGAGGCGATGCATGAGAATTTTAAGGAACGTCTAAAGGGGCAGGTCCCAAAGAATATTTCACAGATTTTCGAGCATGAATATGTAGATGACAATTTAATAAATAATTCAGCGAAGTATGAAAATGCTGAGAAAATATGCTATTACAAAGCTGGATTATCGCTTGGGCAGATAAGAGAGATGCTTGGGGAAGATTACTACATTACTGCCATGAGCTTTAAAAATGAAAACGAGTCCTCTGGTGAAATAGCAGTTGGTGGAATCACAAAGGCTGTGGGAATGGAAAAGCTTGTTGAATACTTAGGTATCACAAGAGAAGACACAGTTGCATTTGGTGATGGGCCAAACGATTTTGAAATGATTGAATATGCTGGCATTGGGGTTGCCATGGGAAACGCTTCAGATGATTTAAAGGCGATAGCGGATTTCGTCACAACTAATATCACTGAAGACGGAATATATAATGGGATGAAGGAATTAAAATTAATCTAGGTGGGGTATGAAGAAAAATCGCGATATTGTTTATGAATATCTTTGGAAAGAGAGCATAGCTACAGGGAAAACAAGTTGGAAAACCGATGAGGTAGCAGAAGCTTTAAATATGCAAAGAACAAATGTAAGCACACTTTTAAATGAGCTTACAACGGAAGGTTTGCTGATAAAGTCAAAAACGAGACCAGTTTTATACAAGGTGGCATCACGTACACCGGATACTGTTGAAAGAAAGCCTTTTGAAGAGCTGGTGGGATTTGATGGCAGCTTGAAAAAGGCGGTTGATGATGTAAAAAAGGCTTTGATGTATCCAGCTGACTCTTTGAATATTCAGGTGGTTACTGATGCAGGCAGTGGCTCAACTGCATTTTGCAATGATATTTATTACTACGGTTTGATGATGGGAAAGTTTGGCAAGAACAGTCCATTTATTTATGTTAATTGTAGACATTTCAATAAGAATCGTAGTGCATTAAATGACGTGATTTTTGGTGATGAAAGTGGAATAGAAAAATCAGCATTCTATCAAGCAATGGGTGGAGTGCTGTTCATCGACCATATTGAGCTTTTAGAACCGGAACAATATAGCCGAATATCAGGATTCCTTGAAACAGGAAGAATCGATAGTTCGGTGGATAAAAGAACGGAATATATAAAGAATCTTGTATTTGTATTTACCATGACATCCTGGGATGATGAACAGGTTGACTGGAGAAATACTGTTTCTATACCATTACCACGGCTTAATGACAGACCAATGAAGGAGATTTTTAAGCTTATTAAAAACTTCTTTGAAAAGGAAGCTGAAAACTCAGGATGCCAGATTAAGGTAGACGTGGATGCCATGAGGATATTGATGAATGTGGAATACCCTCATGGAATAAAAACGATGGTAAATGGAATAAAAAGTGCCTGTGCTAATGCATACATAAAGCTTTTGGACGAAGAAGGAAAGACGATGTATGTAACAGGACAGGATTTACCAGAAGATGTCCAGGCTAATTTCAGACCAATAGGAGCCATTGGTGCTCAAATCGATAGTATTATTGGTACTGCAAACTATTTTTCTTTTGGAGATAAGTCTAGCGATGAAGGTGAAATAGAGGCCACCGAAGTTTACGGTCAGTTAAAGAATCAGTATCAGGGAATGATAGACAAGGGAATATCAGCTGATGCAATCAAAAAGGTTATTGGCTCATATCTGGATAACATATGCTTTGATATGCCTAAAAATCTGATTTCAGGCTCAAACATAAATATAGGCCAGCTGGCTCAGATTGTTGATACAAATGTAATAAACTATGTCAGTCTATTTGCTGAAAGATACAAGCATGACTATGGAAAAGAGCTGTCTGATAGCATGTTTTGCGGTCTTTGCTTGCATATTAATAGCATTCTGAAAAAGGATAAAATCAGTCCAAAGAGAATTGATGATGATCAGGTTAGAGCGATTATCACTCATTATCCTAAAGAATATGCAACTATGTTGGATTTTACTCATGTTTTGTATGAGCGATTCTTCTTAAAGTTTTCAATAGAGGAAGTGGCTATCCTTACAATGTATCTGATAGATACCAAAGAATCTGATGATAGTCCGGTATTGCTTTATGCTATGCACGGAAAAGGGGTGGCTTCTGGTTTGGCGGAGGTTGCCAACACAACTACAAAGGAAAATAATGCATTTGCCTTGGAACTTGATGTCAATGAAGATACCGCTGCAACTAACTTAGCTTTGGAACAGAGGATTAAAGAAGTGAATCAAGGTGGTGGAGTGGTTGTAATTTACGACTCGTCTTCCATGGAGGTAATGTTAGATAGCATAGCAGAGCGTTGTAATATAAAAATACGTGGTATGAATATACCGATTACAACCATCGGAGTGGTGGCCTCACGAAATTGCAAAAAAGAAAATGATATTGATAAGGCATATCATGGAATCAGAAAATCCATGAATCATATGTACTACGAATATAAACGTCCAATGGCAATCGTAACCTTATGTCATACATCTGAAGGTGGGGCTGAGCAGCTAAAGAATTACATCAGCAGATATTCAAAGCTTGAAATGCCGATATTTGCCCTTTCAATGGGTAATAAAGATAAGCTTATAAAAGAGGTTATCGAAATTAAGAAAAGCTACAGAATACATGCCTTTGTAGGTACATTTGATCCTGAGATTTTTGGTATTCCATTTATATCTATTGCAGATGTGTTTGAATGCAGCAAGGAAGATTTGGACCATGTGTTGATGTTTGAAACAGTTCAAAGAAAATATATGGGCTATGAAAAAGTAATTGATAATTATGGCAGAGAAGCAAAATATCTTACTGCTGAAAAGCTTCGTAAATACGTACCGGATACAGTTGAAAAGCTGGCTGTGGCTTATGATTTGGATGCTGATGAGCGAGTAGGATTGTGTGCGCACATTGTCTATATGCTGGATGTTCTTAGCTCGCCAAACTATAAAATCAAGGGAATAAACAATTCAAAGTATTTTGCAGATAACCCTACGGACTATAAGGTAATATCTAATTATCTAAAAGCGCTGGAAAAGAACTTCCATGTGATAATTAGCGATGAAGAGGTGGCGACCTTAATGCGCATTCTGAAAAAAGAAAGATAAAACTAAAAAAGAGTGGAACCAATAATGATATGGTATCCACTCTTTTTCAGTGCGAAAAATTAGTTTGCTCTAGCTTTCAATACGGCCCTTTCAACGTCGTAAAGAGAGTTAGACATGCGAGAGAGATATAAGGCTTCACCGAGCTTGGCAAAGAACCCTTTGCTTTCGGCTTGGAAATTGTTTAAATTAACTTGCTCATAATCTACATGGATATTATCGTCTTTCGGAGTAATCAGATAACTCATCCTATATGAATCAGTCAATGAAGAAGCAGTCGCTTCGTAAAATTCCCCTTTTTTGTACTTGTTGATAAGTAATTCGACCTTATTGATATCGGTATCACGATTCTGAATAATGCGAAAACCTTCCTGAATATCTGAATTGGTATAGGCCTCCTGCTCCTCATCCAAATTATCGTTAGCGATTTTCAGTAGCTGGTTTTCCAGGTAGTCAAAGAACTCATCTGTTGTAATAGTAAGTGTTCTTGATATCTTCATAGGGGCATATTAGCACAGTAATTTTATACAAACAAGGTCACTAAAATCCGGATTTTTTAGACAGAATTTATACAAAAACGGAATAAGTACAGAAGAATTTATACACAAATAAAATAAGGCAAAAAAACTATACACAAACCATAGAACATAGCTAGTGTATAAAAAATAAAGTATGTTCAAAATGTGAATTTATACACTCGGAAAAGAAAGATTGTGCATTATGCACTAAACAAATATAACGAAAATATTGATATATTGACACTATTGCACAAAGAATGTAAAGTAGTCACATAACAACTAGCAAGGAGGGTTTTAGCTATGGCAGAGGTTCAAGAGCCTATCGATGGCGAGATGATTGCTATGGGAATAATTGCCAGTGCAGGTGATGCTCGTTCATATGCTTTCGCAGCACTTGAGGAAGCAAAGAAAGGGAATTACGAGGAAGCAGATAAGCTGTTAGAAAAATGCAAGGAAGCTGGTGTTGGGGCACACCAGAGTCAGATGGATTTACTTACAGCTCAGGCAAATGGCAATGCTCCTGAAATGGATGTGCTTTTAGTACACGCTCAGGATCATTTCATGACAAGCATGTTAGCAGAAGAGTTAATCAGGGAAATAATCCAGCTCTATAAAAGACTGGACGAAAAATAAAACTTAAGGGTTTAAGAAAAGGAGAGGTAAAACTATGAAAATCTTATTAGTATGTGCAGGTGGAATGTCAACAGGTCTTCTTATGAAGAAGATGAAAGAGTATTGGGAGCAGCAAGGAGAGGAACTTACAATCGATGCTGTTGGTTTGGCTGAATATAAGGATGTATTCCAGAATTATGAATGCGTTCTTGTAGGACCACAGGTTAGATATAAGTTAGAGGATATCAAGAAAGATACAGGTCTTCCAGCAGACGTTGTAAATTCACTTGATTATGCAGTTGCTAACTGTCCAAATATTATGAAGCAAGTAAAGGGTATGCTGGCTTCTTAATATAAAACTATTTACATATCTAGAAGGAGAAAAATTTTATGGAAGGTATTTTTAACTCAAAGGGCATGATTGCCTTGCAGGAATTTGGGCAGAAATTGGGACAGAACAAATTCCTTAGCTCTTTACAGGCAGCAATGATGGGTTCAATGTCACTCATCATGACTGGTTCGGTATTTCAGATTATATGTGCAGTATTGTCGATGCTTGGGGTATCATCAGACTCAACAATCTACACAATACTCTATCAGCCATATAATTTTACAATGGGTTTGGTAGCTCTTTGGATTACAGGTATGATCGCATTCAATTACGCAAAAACAAGAGGTGTTAAATCTCCACTTCTTTCAACAATTGAAGCATCAGCAGTATTTGCAATGGTAGCTTGCTTTGATCTTACACAGGGCTCTTCAATTGCAAATCTTTCAGTCACATATCTTGGTTCACAGGGAATGTTCCTTGGATTCGTAGTTGCATTCTGCTGTGTAAATGTTGATTACTTCTGCCAGAAGAATCACGTACAGATCAAGATGCCTGATGTTTGCCCACCATCGCTTGTAAACGCTATGGCTGCAATCATTCCATCGTTCTTCAACGCAACAATTTGGCTTGGCATTTCAGCAATTGTTATCTCTGCAACAGGCGGAGCATACAACCTTGCATCAGGATTTATGGCTGTTCTTTCAGCTCCTCTTGCAGCACTTACATCAACAGCTGGTATCTTTGTACTTTGTGCATTTGCTTGCTTTATGTGGTGCTTCGGTATTCACGGAACAATGCTTATGATTTCAGTTCTTATGGCTCCAATCATTATGGCAACATCTGAGAATGCAGCTGCTTATGAGGCAGTAATTGCAGCAGGCGGAACAGTAGCAGAGGCACAGGCAGCTCTTACATTCTATCCAGTTGCACTCTTTGCTTGCATCGCAATTTGTGGTGGTACTGGTAACACTCTTCCACTTTGCTTGTTCGGACTTAAAGCAAAGTCAGAGCAGATTCGTGCCGTATCAAAGGTTGGTGTTGTTCCTGGATGGTTCGGTATCAACGAGCCTGTAACATTCGGTATGCCAGTAATGTACAATCCAATCCTTTGCATTCCATACATCTTAAACTGCTTAGTAATCATGGTACTTACATACTTTGCATACAAGTTTGGATTCTTAAGACCAGCACATGTATACATCGGTGCATTGATGCCTATGGGCTTTGCACAGTTCCTTGGAACATTCCGTTGGCAGAATGCTCTTTGGGATTACCTTATGATTATCCCTGCAGGCCTTGTTTGGTATCCATTCTTCAAGGTATATGACAATCAGCTTGCAGCTAAGGAAGCAGAAGCTAAGGCAGCAGAAAATCAGTAAAGCTATTGAACTGCCGTTGAATAAATATCAATGGCAGTTCTCTTTTTAGGAGGAGACATGAGTAAATTTCCAAAAGGTTTTTTATGGGGAGGCGCTACAGCAGCCAATCAGTATGAAGGAGGCTACCTTGAGGGGGGCAAGGGCCTTAATACATCTGATGTTATGACAGCAGGAAGTCACACTGTTCCACGTAGAATTACATGGAAAAATGAAAAGACAGGTGAGACAGGTTACACAGGAATGGGTTTTGGAAGTGATATGACATTTCCAGAGGGAGCTGTTCCAGCAGTACTAGAAAATACATATTATCCTAGTCATGTTGCGACAGATTTCTACCATCATTTTAAGGAAGATATTGCATATATGGGGGAGATGGGATTTAAAACATTTCGTCTTTCTATGAACTGGGCTCGAATCTTTCCAAATGGAGATGATGACCAGGCAAATGAGGAAGGTCTCAAGTTTTATGATGAGGTTTTCGACGAGTGTAAAAAATATGGTATCGAGCCACTAGTTACACTATCACATTATGAAACCCCACTTCAGCTTCTTATAAACTATGGGGGCTGGAAAAATAGAAAGCTTATAGGCTTTTTTGAAAAATACGCAAAAACAGTATTTGAAAGATATAAAGGTAAAGTTAAGTATTACCTTACATTTAATGAAATTAACATTATGGACATGGCTCCATACATGGGCGGTGGAATGATGGATAATTCTGACCAGGCAAAAGCCCAAGGTGCACACAATCAATTTGTTGCCAGTGCTCTTGCTGTAAAAGCAGCTCATGAAATTGATCCAGAAATTAAGGTGGGACAGATGCTTGCATATGCACCACTTTATCCATACACATGTGATCCAGCTGATCAGATTCTTCAGCTTGAAATGTCACAGCACACATTATTCTATTCTGATGTACAGACTGGAGGATTTTATCCAGAGTACAGACTGAAGGAATATGAAAGAAAAGGAATAGTATTAGATGATACTCCAGAGGATTATGAGTTAATCAAAAACTATTCATCAGATTTCCTTAGCTTCTCATGCTATGGTGGGCACACACTCACAACGCATAAAGATGTGGAAGGCTCGGGCGGCAACTTCTTTATGGGAGTTAAGAATCCATACATGGAGACAAATGCATGGGGATGGGCAACTGATCCAGCTTGCTTAAGACTTGCATGTAACACACTTTATTACCGCTACCGCAAACCAATTTGGATTGTAGAAAATGGTATAGGCTGGAGTGATGTAAAGGAAGCCGATGGAAGTGTTCACGATGATTATCGTATTGATTACTTGAGAAAGAACATTAAATCTATGTCAGATGCAATCAATTTAGATGGTGTAGATTTGATGGGATACACAATGTGGGGATGCATTGATTTAGTATCTGCAGGCACAGGTGAGATGAAAAAACGCTACGGCTTCGTGTATGTAGATATGGATGATGAAGGAAATGGTACACTAGAGCGTTCTAAGAAGGACAGCTTTGAGTGGTACAAAAAAGTAATTGCCTCAGATGGCGAAGATTTAGATTAAAGGGGAAGAGAAAATGGTAAGTTTCAATTATACAATCACAGATGAAGTAGGAATTCATGCAAGACCAGCTAGCCTTTTGGTTACAGAGGCAAAGAGCCATGCAGATAAAATCACAATAGTTAAAGGCGAAAAGAGCGCCGATGCAAAGAAGCTAATGGGATTATTGTCACTTGGTGCAAAGCAAGGGGAGGAAGTTACTGTACAGGTTGAGGGAGAGACAGAGGCTGACACCTTGGTTAAGCTTGAAGAATATTTCAAAAACAATTTGTAGGAAGTAATGATTATGAAAAAACTCACTGGAAAGAAAGTCTTCAATGGTGTTGCCATTGGAAAGATATATTTTTACGCAAAAAAAGAAAATATAGTAACAAGAACAAAAATCACAGATACAGATGCAGAGTGGCAAAGATATTTGGATGCAAGGGAAGAGGCAATTTCCCAGCTTACTGCTTTGTACGAGAAAACAAAAAAGATTGCATCAGAGGAAGAAGCTGAAATTTTCAATGTTCATATCATGATGCTTGAGGACGAGTTTAGCGATTCAATTGAGAACATGATAAAAACTCAAAACGTAAATGCGGAGTATGCGACAGCTCAGACTGGTGATAACTTTGCAGATATGTTTGCAAATATGGATGATGATTATTTCAAGGCGAGAGCTGCAGATGTAAAAGATATTGCAGAGCGAGTAATCTCAATTCTGCTTGGAAATCAAACTGGTGAGACAAACTTTGATGAACCAGTAATTGTTGTTGCAGAGGATTTATCTCCAAGCGAAACGGTTCAGATGGACAAGGACAAAATTCTAGCTTTTGTAACAAAGCTTGGATCTGAAAATTCTCATACAGCTATTCTTGCAAGAACAATGGGAATACCAGCACTAGTAGGCGCTGCAGATGTATCTGAAGACGTGAATGGAAAAGAGGCAATAGTTGATGGTACTGAAGGCTTAATGATTGTTGAACCGGATAAGGAGACATTGGAAAACTACGAAAAGGTTCGCGAGCAGAACAGACGTCAGAAGGAATTGCTTAAAGAGCTGAGGAATAAAGACACTGTTACTAAGAGTGGCAGAAAAGTAAATCTGTATGCAAACATTGGTAGTATCGGTGATTTAAATTCTGTTCTTGTAAATGGTGCAGAAGGTATTGGGCTTTTCAGAAGTGAGTTTATATATTTGAAATCAGACAGCTATCCTACAGAGGAAGAGCAGTTTAAAATCTATCGTCAGGTAGCAGAAACAATGGCCGGTAAAAAGGTCATAATCCGAACACTAGACATTGGTGCAGACAAGCAGGTAGATTATTTTGATTTAGGACATGAAGATAATCCGGCTCTTGGCTTTAGAGCTATAAGAATTTGTTTGGAACGCCCAGATGTTTTCAAGACTCAGCTTAGAGCTTTATACCGAGCAAGCTACTATGGAAATATCTCGATTATGTTTCCGATGATTATTTCAGTTGATGAAGTAAAGCGTATCAAAGAAATAGTAGCAGAGGTAAAACGTGAACTAGATGAAGATGGCATTCAGTATAAGGATGTAGAGTTAGGTGTAATGATTGAAACACCAGCAGCTGTAATGATGAGTGAGGAAATTGGAAAAGAAGTTGATTTCTTCTCTATAGGAACCAATGACTTAACTCAGTATACACTTGCCATTGACAGACAGAATCAGCGCTTGGAAAACTTCTATGATCCACATCATCCAGCAATTTTGAAGATGTTGAAAATGATTGTGGATAATGGGCATAAGAGTGATTGTTGGGTTGGCATTTGTGGAGAACTAGGTGCTGACCTGGAACTTACAAAAACTTTTGTTGAAATGGGATTTGACGAATTATCAGTCAGCCCAGCAATGGTACTTCCAGTTAGGGAAGCAATTAGAAATATGGATTAATACTTGGAGGATTTAAATATGTCATTTCCAAAAGACTTTTTATGGGGCGGTGCGGTAGCAGCAAACCAGTGGGAAGGCGCCTGGGATGTAGATGGAAGAGGCCCAGCAAAGACAGATGTTACCACTGGCGGTACAGTAAACACACCTAGATATATCACATACATCGACAAGGACGGAAATCCTGGAAAGGTTATGCAATTTGGCAAGCTTCCAGAAGGAGCAAAATTTGCAGTCCTTGATGATTATCACTATCCAAACCACAATGCAGTTGATGGATACCATCACTACAAAGAGGATGTTGCTCTTATGGCAGAAATGGGATTTAAGCAGTTTAGAACTTCCATTTCATGGTCAAGACTGTATCCTACAGGCTTGGAAAAAGAGCCAAATAAAGAAGGTGTAGAATTCTACAAAAACCTATTTACAGAGTTGAAGACTCATGGAATTGAACCACTTGTTACATTATGGCATTTTGATACACCTTTATATATTGAACAAAACTTAGGTGACTGGAAAAACCGTGATACAATCGAGCTATTTGTTCGCTACGTAACCACATGCTTTACTGAGTTCAAAGGCTTAGTTCACAACTGGCTTACATTCAACGAGATTAACAATACCATCCAGTTCCTTGATATGATGGGCAACCCATCTGACAAGGATTTCCAGGATTCATATCAGCATTTACACTATCAGTTTGTTGCATCTGCAAAAGCAGTTCAGATAGGGCATGCCATTGATCCAACAAACAGAATTGGCTGCATGATTTGTGGTATCACATGGTATCCAGCAACATGCGACCCTAACGACATACTTGCAAATCGTCATGCATGGGAGAGAAATATATTTTACTGTGGAGACGTTCAATGCAAAGGCGAGTATGGCACATATGCAAAGCGTCTCTGGAAAGAGCACAATGTAAATCTTGATATCACAGAAGAAGACTTAGCAGACCTAAAGAGAGGCACAGTAGACATGTACACATTCTCTTACTACATGTCTCAGCTTGTAACCACTCACGAGGTAAAGGAAAAGGTAGGCGGCAACTTCTCAGCAGGAGCTAAAAATGAGTATCTTCAGTACAGTGATTGGGGTTGGGCTACTGACGCTACAGGCTTACAGTACTACCTTGAGACAATCTACGACAGATATCAGATTCCACTCATGGTTGTAGAAAACGGCCTTGGCGCATACGATACCGTAGAAGCAGACGGCAGCATCCACGATGACTACCGAATCGACTACTATCGTCCACATATCCAGGCAATGTCAAACGCCATCGACAACGGCGTAGACCTAATCGGATACACAACCTGGGGCTGCATCGACGTAGTATCTGCCGGCACAGGCGAAATGCGCAAGCGCTACGGATTCATCTACGTGGACATGGACGATGAAGGCAACGGCACCATGGCCCGCAGCCGCAAAGACTCCTTCTTCTGGTACAAGAAAGTCATCGAAAGCAACGGCACCCACTTAGACTAGTGATACGGCCGGGCTCCCCCACTGAGGTACTGGCGCTGCCACTGCCCTGTGGAGACATCGCATGAATATTATGTTTTTCTAAAGCACAAGGAGTCCACACTTGTTAGCTGTCGTCTTTTGCAGGTCTGTACATTTTCTGAATCTGTATGTCTATGGACGGACACACTGTTCATGGTGTATATATGGGTTTTCAAAACTATGGTAACCTTTGGGCGATTTTGGAATGAGTTTAGTAGAACAAAAAGAGATATTTGATATGGATGAGCAGCTGCCGCTAGGACGGCGGCAGCAGTGGTCACTTGAAACAGGACGTTGAATGTGCCACGGTGCTCATACATACAAATATCTCTTTTTTAGTTCTACTTAGCGAATGTAATATGAGCCCAAGGTACCATAGCTTTGAAAATCCATATTTGTAAGTAGATAGTGTCCGTCCTAGCCTATACAGATTCAGAAAAGGTTCATCCCGCAACAAGACACCAGCAGTGTGTGCTCCTTTTGTGCTAAGAAAAACTATAATATTCGCGAAATCGTCTCCACAGGGCAGTGGCAGCGCCGGTACCGAAAGTGGGGGAACCCGGCTCTATGAAAAAGTGAATAGTGGGTGCCGTTACTTTTTGGTGAAAAAAGAAGATGTTACGGGGGCGGGAGATGTGCTAGAATTATAGGCAAGAATAAGGGAGAAATTGTTAGGGAGATTGTATGCGAATTATTCATTGTGCAGACCTGCACTTAGACTCCAAGATGGAAAGCAATCTTGATAAAGACCAGGCACTTCTTAGACGTTCGGAGTTGATAGAGACTTTTGAACGTATGGTTCAGTACGCTCTCGATAATCAGGTGCGTGCTATTCTTATTGCCGGAGATTTATTCGATAAAATCCACATTAGAAAAGAAGTTAAAAGAAGAGTTGTAGAGCAGATAGTAGATAATCCACAGATTGAGTTCTATTATCTGAAGGGCAACCATGATAGATGCGACTTTATGGAAGAGGGTATAGACGAGATACCTTCTAATTTTCATATGTTCACAGATGATGGATGGACCAGCTATGAGCTTGATGATGTTGTGATTACTGGTATGGAGATTAACTCTACAAATGTTGCAACTATGGCTCAGCGTTTGGTGCTTGATTCTGCTAATACTAATATCGTTATGTTGCACGGGCAGCAGTCTGATTACGATGGCAAGGATGGTGCAGAAATCATCAATACCACAGCTTTAAAGGGCAAGTTCATTGATTATCTTGCTCTTGGTCATGTGCATAAATACATTTACGAGCAGCTTGATGAAAGAGGAGTGTATTGTTATCCAGGATGCCTTGAGGGCCGTGGCTTCGATGAAACTGGAGATAAGGGCTTTGTGCTGATGGAGATAGAAGATGGAAAAATCACATCAGAGTTTATTCCTTTTGCACTTAGAAGACTTCATGAAATCCAGGTGGAAGTTACAGCGGACATGTCGCTTCAGGATACGGTGGCAAAGGCAAAGGATTTGCTGCTTGATGTGGACGACCAGGACCTTATCAAGTTTGTTATTACTGGCGAACGTGAGCTGGATGACGAGCTTGATATTGTGCGCTTCGTTCGACTCTTTGAGAATAAATACTTCTTCGTAAAATGTTATGACAGAACAAAGACATTGGTTGATTATGATAGCTTCAAATACGACAAGAGCTTGAAGGGCGAATTTGTCCGTCTGGTTCAGGCTCAGGATATGGATGAAGAGGAGAAAGCCAAAATTATCGAACTAGGAATTAGAGCCATTATGGGGGAGGATATTGAATGAAATTAGTATCATGCTATATTGCCCACTTTGGCAAGATTACAGAATTTAAATACGATTTTGATGAAGGTTTCAATCCAATACTTCAGGAAAATGGATGGGGAAAGACCACATTTTCAGTGTTCATCAAGGCAATGTTTTATGGATTGGAATACTCTCCAAATACTAAGAAAAAGCTTCTGGAGAGAAATCATTATCTTCCATGGGATGGTAGCCTGTGTGGAGGTAATATTGTCTTTACTACAAAGGACCGTAGATACCGAATTGAGCGTACCTTTGGCAAGACAGACAAGGATGACACATTTGCTCTTTACGATGATGTGACAGGGCTTTTATCAAACGACTACACTGAGGATATTGGTGAAGAACTGTTTCGAGTAGATAGGGATTCATTCGAGAAGAGCGTGTATATTCCACAGCTTTCTTTAGGAACAGGGATGACAGATTCTCTCAATGCAAAAATGGGAAATCTCACTGCTGCCAGAGATGATATCAGCAATTTTGATGTAGCGTTAAAGAGCGTAAAGGATACAAGAGTTGAATACACAAGAAATAGTAAAATCAACCCGGGCAAGCTTTACGGTGTAAAAAGCGAAATAAACAAATGTAAGGAAGAATACGAAAAGCTTCCAGCTATAGAGGAAAGCGTTGAGGCTATGAGTTGCCTGGTAGAAGAAAAGCAGGGCAACCTTAATCAGCTCAATGCAGAGAAGGTAAAGCTAGCTGAGACAATCCAGCTTCAAAGTAAAAAAGAGCAGGAGCTTGGCGCATATAAGATTCATAAAGAAAACCTTGATAGCGAGCTAGGAAAGCTATCTGAGCTGGAAGAATTCTTTAAATCAGGGCTTCCAACTGATGATGAAATTATCATGCTTGAGCAGACCGAGCGAGATTTGGCTGTTCACGAGCGTGCCCTTAGAGGATTATCAGAGGACAGAAGCAGAGAAACACCAGTTTTTGATAAGCCATTTACAGAGCGAATTCCAGACGATTCTGAGTTTGCTATGTGGAATAAAATGGCATCGAATCTTTCTGAGCTTCGTGCTAAGGCAGAGCACTCAAAACTATCAGAGGAATC
>JAEEGH010006315.1_pt1 | contig 29107 bp, 23 predicted proteins | sample 9134181 | NCBI WGS metagenome assembly JAEEGH01 (sample SAMN16246544, study PRJNA631951) | gut metagenome | biome: gut microbiome; feature: rumen; material: DP-attached | host: Bos | place: Iran: Karaj | collected 2018-10 | reverse complement strand
AGTCCGTTATGAACGCTCGGACCACGTCGTCGCGGACTTCATATCGGTCGCGGCGGCGTTTCCTTTTTTCAAAGCAAACTTCCCCTCTCGTTCCCTCCGTCGCTCCTCCTCTCAAAACCGGACCCGCTTACGCCGGGATCCGGTTTTGTTCTCTCGAACGGGAACGGGAGCTTCAAACGATTACCGCAGAAACGCCCGACCGTTCGGGCGGCTTTTATTATTTGCGAAAGCAATGTGTTTCGAATGGCCCGCTGATTTCATCCGACGCCGGGCTCCTTATAAAACTCGTCGTTCAGGTCGCCGAAGCCGGCCCGGACGGAAAGCTCGAAGATGTTCATGGAGATGTTCTCCCTTCTTGTCCCCGCCGCTTCTTCTATTGCCTTCATCACGGCCATCGCGAAATTTCTCTTCGCGTGGTACTCTGCGCGGCTGAAATAGCGGGCGTCGACAAAGGCGAAATTCTCCTGCTTCTTCCCCAAGGCATAGAGCTGCCTTCCGTCCTCGATATCGGCCATCAGCATGAGCGGCTCCTTGCCGGGTATGTTCCGCAGGGCCTCGCCGAGCTTCTCATACAGACTCTGCCTCTGCTCCTCCGTCAGCTTTACAGACAGGCTTACGCGAATATACGCGGCGGCTGCTCACTCCGCCAAGTCAAATCCTATAAACAGATCATACATCATCCGGTCTTTCCGTTCAATATCCAAGCCGGGAACGGTCCCCTTTGTCGTATGGAAAACTCCTGGATAACGGGCGCGGAGGTCTCTGCGGGACGCTGCCCGCTCTTTTTCGCGCAAAATCCGAATAACAGTTGACAGGCGCTCGCTTTCACCTATATTATAAACAACCGATGCCGTATCCCCCGGGATCGGCCGGAGACCGAACGGCCCGCATCCCGCGGCGGGCGGCAAAGAAAAGGAGAAAACCCATGCCCACCATGCGTTATGTCCCGATGGTACTCGGCCCGATGCTGCTCCAGATGATCGGGCTGATCCTGCTCGTCCGGCTTTCCTCCTATATAAAAGCGGAATACCGGCGTCTTATGATCGCCGCCTGCACACTGGTCGTCACCATGATCGTCAAGGATTTCCTGGCCCGTGTCTTTACTTTCTCAGTCCCCAGTCCCAATATGCTGTTTTTCATCAAGCTGTACGGGTATATTGCCCAGCCTGTTATTCTGGCTCTGTTCGTAAATCTCTCCGCGAGAAACCACAGGCTCCGGGCCCATTGGATCCTTGTAATAGCGAACGCCGCCGTCTATCTGACGGCACTGTTTTCCCGCCGCGTTTTCTGGATCGACGAAAGCTGCCGGCTGTACACCGGCGTATTGGCCTATCTGAGCCCCACGCTCTCCATATTACTGCTGCTCAACCTCTCTTTTCTCTCCTTCCGCATGATGGTCGGGCGGGAGAAAAAGAGCGTCTGGGTCCTGATCATCAGCATGTTGATCGTGATGGGCGCGCTCATCTGCGAGTTCCTGCCGACGCCTCCCGAAGCTCCGGTCAGTCTGACGACCATAGCGGCTCTTTCCGGCTGCAGCACCTATTCCATATGGCTCCAGCACCAGTTCGTGCTGGAACATGAACGGGACCTTATGGCAGAGCGGCGGATACAGATAATGCTGAGCCAGATCAAGCCCCACTTTCTCTATAATGCCCTCGGCGCGATCGAGGAGCTGTGCGAGAGCGATCCGCAGACCGCCAAGCTTGCGACCGCCACCTTCTCGCGCTATCTGAGAGGCAATTTGGACTCCATCACTGCGGAGGGGGAGATACCCTTCTCCCGTGAGCTGTCCCATACGAAAATCTATTTGGAGCTGGAGCAGCTTCGTTTTGAGGATGCGCTGCAGGTGAGCTACGATATCGGCTGCTCGGATTTCTCCATCCCCGCCCTGACGCTGGAACCGCTGGTGGAAAACGCCGTTTTCCACGGCGTTCGGGCAAACCCGGACGGCCGCGGCACCGTCTGCATCGCCACGCGGGAATACCCCGACCGGGTGGAGATCACCGTGACGGACGACGGGCCCGGGTTTGACCCCGAGGAGATCCTCCGGGACGGCAGGTTCCATGTGGGCATCCAAAACGTTAAAGACCGGCTGATGCTCGTCTCCGCCGGCGAGCTGCGCATCCGCTCGGAAATCGGCGGAGGGACGGCGGCTACCATTGTACTTCCGAAAAAAGGAGAGAAAAGCAATGCTCATTCTTGCGGTGGATGATGAGCCCCGTATGCTGCGGCTGCTGCACCGGGCCATCGAGGAGGCCTCGCCGGAGGCGGAAATACGGGATTACCTTCTGGGCGGCAGCGCCCTGCAGGACATACAGATGCTTGGCCTGCGTCCGGACGTGGTATTCTGCGATATTCTGATGCCCGGCGTGACCGGCCTGGATCTGGCCGTACGGATCAAAAGCATATCGCCGGACACCAAGCTGGTTTTCGTCACGGGCCATTCCAATTATGCGGTGGATGCATATCGGATCCATGCCAGCGGCTATGTTATGAAGCCGGTCGATGCGCAGCAGATCCGTGAGGAGCTTGCCTTCGCCCTTCCGGAGGAGCCGCCGAAGCCGGAAAAGCTGCAGGTGCGCTGCTTCGGCTATTTCGAAGTGTTTTGGCAGGGCGAGCCGGTCAATTTTGCCCGCAAGCAGAGCAAGGAGCTGCTGGCCTTCCTTGTGGACCGCCGCGGAGAAGCCTGCACGGCTGAGGACGTGATCACGGCGCTGTGGGAGGATTGCTCCAACCTCAAAAACGCCAAGCAGAACATCCGCAACCTGGTTTCCGATCTGAGGCACACCCTGGCGAACATCGGGATGGAGAAAGTCTTTATCCGCCAGGGCAGCCGAATGGCCGTCCGGCCCGAGACCCTGGACTGCGATTATTACCGTATGCTCAGCGGCGATATATCGGCCGTCAACCGATTCCGCGGTGAATACATGGAGCAGTTCAGCTGGGCGGAGCTGACAAAGGGCAGCCTGTATTTTCACAGCACGAATTGAGCAGCGTGTTATCATTGAATTGGCAAAAACGCCGGTGAAACGAGTCTGTTTCACCGGCGTTTTTTACATTATGCCAAATCTTTTTTCTTTGAAATGTTTTTGAACGCACCGTGCATATAATGTAGACGAAATTCATGATTATTCGCGATATATTCACCTTTTTTCATTCTTCCCGGGATTTCCCCGGGCTAATTCGGGCCCTTTGATCCTTTTTTCGCCGGCGGTCTCCGCCGGCAGCAGCATAATGGGAAGCGGGCAGAATGAATATTCATCCATCTTCGCGCAGGCATTGGGGGAAATACGGGCATGGAAAACAACACTCTGCAGAAGCTCAGCCGAGGAGAGCTGCTGAAACTGCTGCTGGAAGAGAAAAAGGAAAACGAGAGACTGCAATCGCTCTGCGCGGAGCAGGCGAAGCAGCTGGAGGTCCGGCAGCTCCGGCTCCGGCAGGCGGGCTCCATTGCGGAGGCGGCCCTCAGCCTCAACGGTGTTTTCGAGGCGGCGCAGCAGGCCGCGGCAGATTATCTGTCCGGGGTCGAAGAACTGTCCGCCCGGCAGGAGGAGGAAGCTGCACGGATCATCGCAGACGCCAAGATGCGTGCGGACAAGATCATCGCGGACGCCGAGGCGGAGAAAGCGCTGCAGAAGCACGAATCCGATCAATATTACGCGGATATGATGGCGAGGCTTGAAAAGTATATGCAGGAGCACCGTGAGCTGAGCAGTCTGCTCAGCAAGCTCCCCGAACATGAAAAAGGCTGAAATGCTCTCCGGGCCGGATATTGCCCAGATAGAAGAAGAGCTTCGGCGAATGGATTATCGCCGGGAGTACGGAAGAATTCTTAAAAACAGCATATTCACGCTGGTGGTCATTGCCGCCCTCTCCATCCTGGCAGCCACCACATGGCTGCCCGTGCTGCGGATTTACGGATCCTCCATGTCCCCTACGCTTTCCCAGGGCGACATCGTGGTAACGGTCCGCGGCTCATTCTATGATACGGGGGATCTGGTCGCCTTCTACTACGGCAACAAGCTGCTGGTAAAGCGCTGCATCGCCGGGCCGGGAGACTGGGTATCCATTGATGAGGACGGCAGCGTATCAGTGAACGGAGAACTGCTGGAAGAGCCCTATGTGGAAGCTCCCTCGCTGGGAGACTGCGATCTGGAATTTCCCTATCAGGTGCCGGATGAACGCTGGTTCCTGCTGGGAGACCGCCGGGACACTTCCGTGGACAGCCGGAGCACCGTGATCGGCTGCATCTCTCAGGAACAAATCGTCGGGCGCCTGATCTTTCGGATCTGGCCCCTGAAAACCGTATGCAAGCTGCCTTAGGGCGGCACCGGGAGGAAGGAAAATGCAAAACAGCTTGGATCGGCAGGCGGCCCGGCTGACCGACCGGCACAGAAAAAGGAAAAAGCGCGGGGCAACGATTTCGCTGCTGTCATTGATAGTGGCGATCTGCACGTTTTCAGCCCTTATGCTCCCTGCCATTACGCTGGAAAGATCCACAGCGGCTGAAATGGCGCTGCCTGTTTTTCATGATCCCGGACAGGAGGAAGACCTGCTTCCCGCAGCGTCCGAGGGCACGGAACGTGAAGAAGCGGAGGCATCCGAAGCATCAGCCGAGTCCGCCCGACCGGAAGACGCCGCAGAAGCGGAGCCTTCGAATGACGCTGAGACTCCCGACGGCGAACCGGAGGCGGAGCCTCCGGAGGACGCGGAGATTCCCGACGGCGAACCGGAGACGGAGCCTCCGGAGGATACGGAGATCCCCGACGACGAGCCGGAGGCGAAACCTTCGGAGGACGCGGAGACCACCGACGGCGAACCGGAAGCGGAGCCTTCGGAGGACGCGGAAAGTCCCGATGAACAGACCGGCGAAGCCGGCGAGCCCCCCGATGACGCCGACGGAGAGCCGGACGAAGCCGGCGAGCTCCCCGAGGACGCCGACGCGGAGACAGGCGAAGATGCGGAAAATGAAGCCGCTGAGGAGACCCCGGGCACAGCAGCCGAAGAGGCCGGGGAAGGATCCGGCGAAGAGGCTGACGGGGACGCCGGAGATACTTCGGATGAGGAAGAAACCTTCCTGCTGGACGCCGTCCTGGACGAAAACAGTTTAATAACCGTTTCCGGATCTTTGGACTCGCTCCCCTGCCCTGCCGATGCGCCCGCGCTCTCCGTCAGGGAGATCACCGATTCGGCGCTGCTTACGCAGGCTGAGTCTCTTTGCCTTACCGACGCGGCGGAGACGCTGACCGGCGATGCGGGCCAAGCCCCAGACCTGATCGTGAATACGCTCCGGCTGTTTGATATCTGCCTGATTTCGGACGGTGAGGAGATCGAGCCGGTCGGGCCGGTGACGCTGGTATTTTCCGGCCTGCCGGAGCAGGAAGCGGATACGGAGGAAAGCCGCTGTTTCGTTTACCGTATCGACGAGGAAGAAAACCGCGCCGACGATATGGAGGCCGTCAGCGGTGAAAACGGCGAGCTGATCATGGAAACGGACCATTTTTCAACCTACGCCGTTCTGCGCGCGGAAGCCCCGCAGCAGCGGGCCGCGGGCAGCTTTGCGCCCACCGTGGACAGCCGCAGCGACGGTATCATACTGAATTTGTTCAACTATTCCGGCAAAAACCTGGACACCTGGGACAACTCCGTTCAGAACCCGATATATAACGGGATCAACAGCGGCAACAAGAAGCTGCTGTTCCTCGGCTCCGGAAACAACGCATCCAACGTCAGCCCGAGGAACGGCATCAACTGCTTTACCAACGGTCCGACGGCCCTGCAGGGCATCGTCAGCAGCACCCTCGGCGCGGACGGCTACCCCACCCTGCGCAGCGGAGGGCAAAGCCTCGATTACCTGTTCGAGCCGACAGCCGGGACCTACAAGGTGGTCTACCCGGACGTCAATTATCTGTTCCAGCGTGACGCGGAGGGGTACTACTGGTACAGCAGCAACGAGAATTATGCGAAGTTCGATCCCGGTGACAATACTTTCTCCGTCTACAGCGGCACCTATCGGAACAGCGACGGGGGCGCCATCGGCTTCTTCCCCTTCAACGAATACAACACCCGCTACACCCAGGTCAAGCCCGACAGCAATTACTATGATCACCACTTCGGCCTCACCATGGAGGCGGAGTTCTGCATCCCGCCGGACGGCAAGGTAAACGGGAACGACATGATCCTTGAATTCTCCGGCGACGACGATATGTGGGTATTCATCGACGATGTGCTGGTGCTGGATATCGGCGGCATCCACGAGGCGTTGGGCGGAAAAATCAACTTCACCACCGGGGCCGTCACCGTGGACTCTGCCCAGGCGGCCTACAATGCGGGCAGCACCATCGGCACATCCGCCACCCTGACGAACATCTTCCGCGCCGCGGGAAAGACTTACGACAGCTCGGCGAATTCCCTGCACCGGATCTCCCTCTTTTATCTGGAGCGAGGCGGCTGCTATTCCGATCTGACGCTCCGCTTCAACCTCTGTCAGCCGAACGAGGACCCGGTCCTCACCGCGGAAAAACGCTGGGAGACCCTGGGCGGCTCTCCCGTGGACCCGCCGACGGACAGCGTTTCCATGGAGCTCCGGCGAAGATGGCTGCAGCCTGCCGCGCCCGCGTCCCATACGGTGAACTTCTACGTCTGGCAAATGGAATGGGACAACGCCCAAGGCAAAAATGTTCGCAAAAAAAGCCTGAAAGCCACGGAGGAGGTCGGCCACGGAGGCAGCGTCTCCTTCTACGCGGAGCTTTGGAGCGGCGTAAACGTGACGGCGGAAAGCACTGCGGGCGGCACCATAACCAGGACCGCGAGCGGGAACGGCTACGATTTCGTCCTCAGAGGCGTGGAAAGGGACGGCGACGTGACCGTCTCCTTCAATCAGGATCCCTGGAATCCTACCTTCCGTGTCACGGGCCGGGACGCGCCCACCGGGGGAAGCGGCGAAGCTGCGGAGATGGACGAGCTTGCAGAGGCCTTCTCCCTCAGCGAAGAAAACGGCTGGAGCAAAAGCTGGAGCCGAAGGGAGCTTCCCGCGAACTTTGCTCCCGGCGTTCCTTATGAATACTATCTTGTCGAAACGGATATACCCGAGGGCTATGAGCCCGTTTATGACAACAACGACGGGATCTCCGAAGGAGTGATCACCGTCACGAACATCTCCCTGTATACCGTAGAGCTGCCGGAAACCGGCGGCTTCGGTACCCTGCCTTATACACTCAGCGGTCTGGCGCTCCTGTCCGCCGCTTTGATGTACGCTCTGTTTTTCGTATTCGGACGAAAAAGGAGGCGGGAACGCTGATCGCCTCCCGGGGCGTCAGGAATGATTGACGAAAACAGGCGAAATCCCGTAAATACGATATGAAAGGATACGAAAATGAAACGCACGATCTCTATTTTTCTGACAGCGATCCTTCTGCTGACCCTTGCCGGCACCGCTCTGGCCGCCGATCCTCCTTATTCGATCAACGTACAAAACAGCAACAGCCAGATCTCCATCGACGGAAAAACCTTCAGCGCCTATAAGATCTTCGACGTGACCTACAGCGCGGGTCCGGATTCCAGCTACCACTACACGGTCGACGCGGATTTCACGGGCTTCACCTATGACGGCCGCAGCGGCAGCGCACTGCTGGATTGGCTCGGCACCGTGGCGGATAACAGCGCCGCGCTCGATGACTTTGCCGCCGCCGCGCTGAAATATGCGGCTGACCGGAGCATCACCGCCGACGGCACCGGGACCGCATCCGGCCAGGCGGCGACGATCGGTCTGTCCGATGCGGGCTATTATCTGGTCGCCGGTTCCGCCAAGGATCAGAACAACAACGACGTAGTCGCCGCCTGCTCCCTCACCACCACCGACCCCAGCGCCGAGGTCCACGTCAAGGCAGACGCGCCCTCCCTCAGCAAGTCGATCGTAGGCGGCGACCATGAGAAGAGCACCGCACAGGACATCGGCGACACCGTCCGCTTCCAGCTGACCTCCAAGGTGCCCAACATGACCGGCTACAACGGATACACGTTCATTGTGACCGATACCATGTCCGACGGCCTCACCTTCAATAACGACGTGGCGATAACGGTGGGCGGCGCGGCCGTGCCGGCGGCAAAGTACACCGTGACCGCCACTTCCAACGGCTTCACCCTTGACTTTGAGAAGATCATTGATTACAGGGCCGATCACGGAGACCCCATCGTCATCACCTATTCCGCGACTCTGAATGACAATGCCCTTGCAAGCGATTCCGAGAAAAACACCGCGAGTCTGGAGTATTCCAACGACCCGAACAACGATCCCGGAGACGGCGACCCCACCGATCCCGACTATGATCCCTCCACGGCGGAAACTCCCGACAGCACCGTATACGTCTATGATTTTGACCTCGTCGTCGACAAGTACACGGTCAAGAACGGTACGCATACGCCTCTGAGCGGCGCCAAATTCGTTCTCTACAAGGTAGTGGGCGGCAATCACCATTATTATCTCGACGAAGTCGGAAATGACGTGACCTGGGTAGAAGTAATTCCCGGAGCGGGTCAGACGGAGCTTGAGGCGGTACAGGCGAAAGTAGCCAGCCACGCCATCACCGAGGTCGTCACCGACGCCGAGGGCAAGGCTTCCTTCCCCGGTCTGGACTCCGGGACCTATCATCTCCTTGAGACGGAGGCCCCCGACGGATATAACCGGCTCACCGATGCGGAGGCTGTGGAAATCACCATCACCTGCGATACGGACGGCAACGTCATGTCCACCTCCGCTCAGAGCACCAACGACGGACAGTACTTGCAGACGGCGGGCGTGGAGAACCACTCCGGCCTGCAGCTGCCCGAGACCGGCGGCATAGGCACCCGCATCTTCTATATGCTCGGCGGAGTGCTGGTATGCGGCGCCATCGTCCTGCTGTTCACCCGCAAAAAGATGAGCGCCGGACGCGAGGACTGAGGTTTCTCCCTTATCCATCGTCCCGGGCGGGCTTCGGCCCGTCCGGGACGGCGCGGCAATCCGGCCGAACAAAAAGGACAAAGCGAAGAAAGAAGCTCGAAACGATGAAGAAAAAGACCACCCTTGTCCTGATCGCCCTCCTGCTGCTGGGCATTGGGCTGCTGCTGTATCCCACCGTGAGCAACTATGTCAACAGCTGCACCCAGTCCAGAGCCATGGTGGACTATGAGGAGAAGGCAGTGCGTCTCTCCGAGGAGGATATCGACGCCGTCATGGCGTCCGCGCAGAGGTACAACGAGGCGCTGCACGGCCTCCGTCAGCCGCTGATGGAATATCGGCAGCTGGAGGAGGGCTCGCCGTCGGAGGGCTATGAGGCTCAGCTGAATGTGGCGGGAAACGGCGTAATGGGCAGCATTTCCATCGAGAAGATCCGCGTCCGCCTGCCCATCTATCACGGAACGAGCAACGAGATCCTGAATGTGGCCGTGGGCCATCTTCAGGGCAGCAGCCTGCCCATCGGCGGCGAAGGGAGCCACGCGGTGCTGGCCGCTCACCGGGGCCTGCCCAGCGCAAAGCTCTTTTCCGATCTGGACAAACTGGAGGTGGGCGACATATTCACCATCACCAGCATGAACCGCACCGTCACCTACGAGGTGGACCTGATCAGCATCACCGAGCCGGACGACGCGAAAATGCTGCGGATCGAGGACGGCAAAGATTACTGCACCCTGTTTACCTGCACGCCCTACGGCATAAACACCCATCGGCTGCTTGTGCGCGGAAAACGGACGGAAAACCGCGAGACCGCAGGGACATTTCTGGTGCCGTCCGACGCCTGCGTCATCGACCCCTTTATCGTGGCGCCCGCCCTTGCAAGCCTGCTGCTGCTCTTTTTCACGGTCTTTCTGCTGATCCGATACCGCAACAACTCCGGTGGAAAGAAGGGATGAGCGAATGAGAAAACACGGCTTGACCGCGGCAGTATGCCTGCTGCTGCTTTCACTGCTTCTGCCGCCGGCCCTCGCTGCCGGGGCGGAGGAGCCCGGACAGTCCGCCGCGCTGTCCATAGTATGCTTATCGGACGGGGTCCCCTCGGCGAATATTGCCTACTCCCTGTTTCTGGCCGCCCTGCCGGATGACGGCGACGCCGTTTGTCTCACGCCGGGATTTGAGAAATGTGTGGCCTGCTGGCCGGGGATGACCCGTGAGGAGCTGGCCCGTCAGGGACAGGCCATGAAAAGCTGTGTCCTGCTGAGCGGCCTCGAGCCGGATTACACCGGCGTTACCGGCGAGGACGGGATACTGCGGGCGGACGTCGCCCCCGGCATCTATCTGGCCGTCGGAGGGCGTCCCGAGGGCGGCGGAGCCCCCTGCTTTGCCGATGCTTTTCTGATATCTGCGCCCGGGACGGAGACGGCGGAGTCCGTCTGTGCGCCCAAGCCCCTCCCTCCCCCGGAAAATGAAACCGTGGAACTCCAGGCCCTGAAGCTCTGGAAGGACGGAGGCTACGGCACACTGCGGCCCGACGGCCTCAAGGTGTTTCTCCTGTGTGACGGCGAGGTAGCCGATACCGTCGTGCTGACGCCGGAGAACAACTGGCGCGTGATCTGGGAGGGGATGGAAGCAGATCACGACTGGACCGTAGCGGAGGACCCCTCCGTCATGCGCCGCTACCGGCTGACTGTCAGCAAGCTCGGCTCCGTGTTCGTTCTCGAAAACCGGTATTTGCCCGGCTCGATGTTCAGCGGAAGAAAGGGTCAGGAGGTTACGGTCAGCGTGCTGAAACAGTGGGATGACGACGGAAGCGAAGAAGTCCGCCCCGACTCCGTGACGGTACTGCTGCTGCGCGACGGCGAAACGGTGGACTGGCAGACGCTCACCGAGGACAACGAATGGTCCTGGTCCTGGGAGGGGCTTCCCTTACTGGACGAAGAGGGCCGCGAGATCGAATGGACCGTAATGGAGGAATACACTCCCGGCTACTTTGTAAAGGTGGAACAAATCGGAAACGACTGGGTGATCACCGGCAGCTTTCGGGAGGGGCTCCCCCAGACCGGGCAGCTGTGGTGGCCGGTGCTTTTGGGAGCTCCCCTCGGATTTATGCTTCTTTTGCTGGGGATCATTCTTCTGAGAAAGGGACGCATGGATGAAGACGGCTAAACTGCTGATCGGCCTCGGCGTTGCCCTGCTGGCTTTTTCACTGTCCCTTTGGGTGCTGAACCTGCGGCAGGACGCTGCGGCAGGCGCTTCCGCGGAAGCGGTGCTGACCCGGCTGCGCCCCGACGTCTCCGCCGTGCCGCTCCGGGCAGCCGGGGAAGATGCGGCGTCGGCGGAGACGACGCTCTCTCCGCTGCCGCTTTATCAGCTGGACCCGGAAATACCCATGCCCACGCAGACGGTGGACGGGATCGAATATCTCGGGGTTTTGGAGATCCCCGCCATCACTCTTGAGCTGCCTGTCATAAGCCGGTGGTCGTACGCAGACCTCAAGCATGCCCCCTGCCGCTATTCCGGCTCCGCTTATCTGGATGATATGGTCCTGGCAGGGCACAATTACGAAAGCCATTTCGGCGGCCTGCGGGAGCTGCGGGCAAACGACCTTGTCTGCTTCACGGATATGGACGGAAACGAATTTCGATACCTGGTAAGCGGCCTGGAGGTGCTGGACCGGGACGACACGGAGGAGATGCTCGATCCCCGCTGGGACCTGACCATGTTTACCTGCACCCTCGGGGGCGGGAACCGGATCGCCGTGCGATGCCTGCGGGAAGACAGCGAAGCCTTTGCTTTTCCCGGATCCTGACGAAGAAAAGAAAAGCTCCGCCGCTTTTGGCGCGAGCTTCGCGAAGAACACAAAGAAAGAGGTGCGAGTCCGGCGGCTCGCACCTCTTTTTCTGCTGCGCTGCTCTTTTCGTCAAAGGCAAACGGAAATCTATCTTTCAAAAGGATCCTCCGTTATACTTCTTTTGAACTCTTGCCAAAATAATAAAAGAAACGATGAGCCCTGCAGTCAAAACGGTCAAACTCGCCGCTATAATTGCATTTTCTTCGCCAAATAACGCAACAATTCCACTGATGATAAGTGTTGCGCATATTGCAAACATTCCCTTTGAAAAAGCTCGGCCATATTCTTGCCGCTCGGATTCCTTAATGTGTGTTTGGTGATAATCATGTATCAGCTTTGTATTTCCCTTATATATGGCAATGCCAAAGACAAGGAACAATACTGCTATTGCAAACATCAAAATTGAATAAGCAATCATCTTTTCACCTCCATAAATCCCGATTTTCGCACCAATTATACTGTCGCTTCACGGCACAGTCAATCTGTAACCCACCATGGCGCTTTGGCTTGCGTCAAAGCTTCCGCAGTGGATCGCCGTTCGTCCCGAGAGAACTTCCTTGCGCGGTATCTCCCTTATGCGGTCCGGTCTTTTTGCATCCGCGGAGCTCATTCGGACCGGCAGCCCCCTGACTGCCGAATGATTTCGGCGGGATCGAAACCACCGGCGTTTTTTTGTGCCCGTCCACCCGCGGAAAGTATCTTCACATATACGCAATAATGTGGTATTGTATCGGTGGAATACGGCCATGACGTTTTTCCGCTCATTCCTGAATGAAAACGATACTATACTGTTCAGGGATCCCAGGGGTGAAAACATGAGGAAGAAACACACGTCAAGCAAAAACCCGGCGCGTCCGGCCGGCTTCGCACGCCGTCTGCTCCGCGCCCTGCCGGCGCTGCTGCTCGCCGTGCAGGCGACGGTCTGCTTCGCCTTCGCCGACGGCGGCGTAAAGAACGCCTCCGGCGTTGAGAACAGGCCCGTCTCCGTCGACCCCACCGGCCGCAGCGAGGGCTTTTCCGCTGTACTGTACAACAACACCAACGGTCTTCCCACGTCGGAGGCCAACGCCATAGCCGAGACGAGCGAGGGCTTTATCTGGATCGGCAGCTACGGCGGCCTTATCCGTTACGACGGCAATACCTTCACGCGCATGGACTCCACCACGGGTCTGAGCAGCATAAAATGCCTGTTCACGGACAGCCGCGACCGCCTGTGGATCGGAACGAACGACAACGGCATCGCCGTGATGGAACGCGGCGAGCTGCGGAAGTGGGGCAAGCTGGACGGTATGAGATCCGCGCACACCCGCGCCATCACGGAGGGCCCGGACGGAACGATCTACGTCGCTACGACCTGCGGCGTCGCGGTGATCGACACGGAAGGAAATCTCAGCATGATGGAGGACGAAGCCATTGCCGAGGCAAACATGCGCGATCTGCGCATGGGCAGCGACGGCATCATCTACGGCCTTACCAATTTCGGCGACCTCCTGCGTATCCGGGACGGCAGACTTTTAAGCTTCCTCAGCTTTGAAGAGACCGGCGTCAAGGGCGTCGGCTCCATCCTCCCCGATCCGGAGGAGCCGGGCAAGATCTATTTTGAGGGCGCCGATTTCGGATTTTATCACGCTTCTCTCGGAGATACGCTCACGGACATGGAGCTCATCGACATTCAGCCTCTCAGTTACGTCCAGCAGATGGAATACATTGACGGGAAGATCTGGATCTGCTCTTCCTACGGCGTCGGCGTGCTGGATGACGGTGATTTCCGGGTGCTGGACAACCTGCCCATGAGCAATTCCATCGGTCACGTTATGACGGACTATCTGGGCAATCTCTGGTTCACTTCCACGCGGCAGGGCGTGATGAAGGTGGTACCGAACCAGTTTTCAAGTCTGTTTGAGCGCTACGATCTGCCGGAGCGGGTGGTGAATTCCACCTGTATGCTCGACGGCAGGCTGTTCGTCGCCACGGATTCGGGTCTGATCGTGCTCGACGAAAACGGGCCGGTAGAAAGCCTCCCGCTGACGAAGGCCGAGACCGTCTCCGGCACGGATATGGAAGCGGACGATCTTATCTCTCTGCTCGACGGCTGCCGCATCCGCTCCATTATCCGGGACAGCAAGGATCGGCTATGGATCTCCACCTGGCGCAAGTACGGTCTGCTGCGCTATGACCGGGGCGAGCTCACCGCTTTTTCTCAGGGCGACGGCCCGCTGTCCAACAGCATCCGCGCCGTCTGCGAACGAAAGGACGGCACCATTCTCGTTGCGCTGACCGGCGGCGTGAACGTGATCGACGGCGACGAGATCGTCGCGGCCTACGGCGAAAAGGACGGCATTACCGATACGGAAAGCCTTTGCGTCGAGGAGGGGACGGACGGCGATATCGTCCTCGGCAGCAACGGAGGCGGCCTTTACATCATTTCCGCCGAAGGCAAGGTGCGTACCGTCAACGTGGAGGACGGACTGCCCTCGGATATCGTCATGCGCCTCAAGCGCGACCCCGGGCGCGACGTAATCTGGATCGTTACCAGCAACGCCATAGCCTACATGACGCCCGACTATAAAGTCACGACTGTGCAGAAATTCCCCTATACGAACAACTTCGACCTGTTCGAGAACAGCAAGGGAGACATGTGGGTGCTCAGCAGCAACGGCATCTACGTCGCGCCGTCGGAGGAGCTGCTCGCCAACGGCGAGATCAACACGGTCTATTACAGCATCGCCAACGGTATCCCCTGCATCGCTACCGCCAATTCCTACAGCGATCTGACGCCCGAGGGCGACCTGTACATCGCCGGCAGCACCGGCGTATGCAAGGTCAATATCGAAAAGCCCTTTGAGGACGTGAACGATCTGAAGGTCTCCGTCCCCTTCATCGACACGGACGGCACGCGGGTATATCCCGACAGCGACGGTACGTTCACCGTTCCCCATGACGTGCAGAAGCTGACCGTTTACAGCTACGTATACACCTATTCCCTCAGCAACCCGCAGGTAAGCTACCAGTTGAGGGGCTTTGAGCAGAAAAGCACCACCGTCAGCCGCAGCGAGCTGATGCCCGTTGACTACACGAACCTGCGCGGCGGCGTCTACGACTTTGTTATACAGCTGCGCGACTCCATGGGGCGCGGCAGCAAGGAGGTCTCCGTACGCATCGTAAAGGAAAAGGCGTTTTATGAACAGATTTGGTTCTACGCCGTCTCCGCGCTTGCCGTGCTGCTGATCGCGGTAATGCTCATCCGGCTTTACATACGCAAACGCATGCAGAAGCTGGAAAAGAAAAACCGGGAGACCATGACCTTCGTACGCGAGATCACCGAATCCTTCGCAAAGGTCATAGATATGAAGGACGCCTATACGAACGGCCACTCCAGCCGCGTCGCGCAGTACACCACCATGCTGGCAAAGGAGCTCGGTTATGACGACGAGACGGTGGAGAAATACTACCGCATCGCCCTGCTGCACGACATCGGCAAGATCGGCGTCCCGCCGGACGTGCTGAACAAGCCCGGCAAGCTGACGGACGAGGAATTCTCCGTAATACAGAGCCATACCTCTCAGGGCTACGGCGCGCTCAAGAACATCAGTATCATGCCGGAGCTCGCCGTAGGCGCTCAGGCACATCACGAGCGCCCGGACGGCAGAGGCTACCCGAACCATCTCAAGGGCGACGAGATCCCGCGCGTGGCGCAGATCATCGCCGTGGCGGACTGCTTTGACGCGATGTATTCCAACCGTCCGTACCGCAGCCGCATGAACTTCGACAAAGTGGTATCCATAATCAGGGAGGTTTCGGGCACGCAGCTCGCCCCCGACGTGGTGGACGCCTTTATGAGACTGGTGGAAAAGGGCGAATTCCGCGATCCGGACGACCTGGGCGGCGGAAGCACCGAAAACATCGAGAACATCCGCAGCGCTCCGAAAGAAAGCCCCGTTTGAAGACCTCCGGTATTCCATCGCCCGCGTCGGCGCCGCCCTTCTCCCCTTCCCTCCCCGCTCCGCCGGCGCGCTCCGAAGACAGTCACGGGGACTCTCCCCGAAGGCAAAACAAAACGACAGCCGACTCCCCGAAAAGAGTCGGCTGTCGGCTCAGCGGCGGCATAAGGCTCAAGCCGCCGCTTTTTTCTTCGTTTTTATCGTTGCGGCATAGGCGCTGTTGCACAGGCCGAGTACGGCGGAAACGGCAAACAGGGTCTCTATGCCCAGCTCCCGCCATATCCAGCCGCCGAACAGGGCGATCAGCACGGTAATGAGGTGATTTACCGACACCCCGGTGGATATGGTGGCGCGGACCTCGTCGGCGCTGTCCGAAATGTCCTGCACGTATACGTTCGACGCCATCGAGGCAAGTGAGATAACGGAATCGAGAACGTAGTTCACGCAGCAGATGATGAACGCGGTCCGCATGGGGAATATATGGTGGGCAAAGCCGTAGAAAAAGCAGACGATCACAAGTATCAGCGTGTCCGTGACCATGACGATCTTATATCCGAAGCGGTCTATGATCTTTCCCACGACGGGAGAAGCGAAGAAACAGCATACCGAGGATACGGCGAACAGCAGGCTGATCACCATCGCGTTGGCGCCGTAGAACAGCACCAGCACGTAGGGCCCGAAGGTGAAAAACACCTGCTTGCGCGCGCCGTAGAATACCTCCAGCATATAATACTTCGTATATTTTCTGCGGAAGTAAAAACGCCGTTTCGCGTCGTCCGCCGCGCTGTTGCTCCTGAGGCGCAGGGTGGAAAGGAAGCCCAGCGCGATGATCGCCGTGCTGACGGCAAATGCCGTGCGGTAAAGCCCTGCCGAGTTGTCAAGGAGCAGATACGCGGCGATGATCACCAGATACCCCGCCAGCATGCCCGCCTGATGAACGGAATTCTGCAGGCCCAGAGCCTCTCCGCCGCTCCCTTCCTTCGCGTACTCGAGGGAGATGGTGCTGCGCATGCCGAGCTGGATATGCTCTCCCATGGAAAACACAAAGATGCACAGTATCACGAGCACGCGGTCCGCGGGAACGACGGCCTGAGCCGCCATGCCCGCGAGCATTATCAGCGCCCCTATCCTGAACAGACGCTCCGCGGACAGCGTATACAGAGCGGCAAGTATGAACACCAGCGCCAGTCCGGGCAGCTCCCGGAAAAACTCCGACACTCCCTTGTCGAAGCCCGACATGGTGACGACCTCCGCCAGATAATTGTCGATCACGCCCTTGTATATCCCGTAAGCCAGGGCAAAGGTCATTACGGACAGGAAAAACGCTTTGTATCCCGAGTCTGTCCGGAACACCTCTTTCAGACGTTTCACGCTTGCTTGCTTCCTTCCCTGCCGGTGATCTCAGTATACTCCGTACTCGCGCACGGTCTCAAACATGGCCTGAACGTTCTCTTTTTTCACATGACTGAGCCCGGAGCTCGTCATGAAGATGAATCCGCCGCCCGGAGCGCAGATATCCAGCAGCTTCTTTGCCTCGTCGCGCACCTTTTCCGGGGTGCCGAACTGCAGCAGATTGGTGCTGAAGCTGCCCGAGATGCAGGCGATGTCCTTCAGCTTGGATTTTGCGACTTCCATATTCACTTCCTCAAAGTGATAGAACACCTTGCCGGGAGTGACCTCCGTGAGGCAGTCCAGGCGGGAGTTGTACTTCCCCTCGCAGAAGATATACGGCACCATGCCCGCCTTGATTATTTCCTCGATGATCATCTGCAGATGCCGCCAGTAATACTTCCTGTAATGCTCGTCGCTCATGAAGCCGTCCATACCCTTGTGAAGGGCCATGAACACGTGCTTGCCCTTGGACGCGGGGTTCATTCCCTGCATGCGGATCATTTCCAGCGTGGGGCCGATCGTCTCCTCGATGTACCTCTCCACTTCCTCCGCATGCTCATACAGGTCCTGAAGCGAGAGGATAGTGCCGCGCAGGAAGTCGGAGTAGCCGTCGAAAGGCACTCCGGCCATACCGCAGTCGAAGTCCGGATAGCCCATATCGAGTATCTTTGCGTTCAGCCTGGCCATGTTCTCAGTGTATTCCGCGTTCAGCTCGTTGAGCTTGCGCAGGTCCTCCAGCATTGCCTGAAAATCCGGCGCGGCGATCTGAGCCGCCAGCGAACGGGCGCTGATGCGTCCCCCGGCGAAGAGCCGCGTGAAGGGCTCAAGCAGCTCGGAATTGCGGAAGGTCTGCTTGCGCAGCATCCAGCCGGTGCGGTCGGTGAAGAATTCGTCAAACTCGTCGTCCAAAAGCGTGGGGAACTCGATGTACTGCTGGATGGAGTTGTCGTCGATGATCTTCCCCGGCATGCCGGCCCAACGCATGTTTTTGGGTCTTTCCAGCTCCAGCATGGGGCCTTCTCCCGCGAAGCTGTAGCCCAATCCTCCGCAGCCGTCCGGATCGAACTCGTTGAGATACTTCACTATGCTGTCGGTCATTTTTTCCAAAGTGGGGTCATAAATGACCTCCGCGACGGTGTACCCCGCGTTCAGCATGGGGAACAGCGCGGGAGACGGCATGATAGGCACCCGGTCCGGCTCCTGCAGGGCGATTGCAGCCTCGACCCTGCGGACTTTTTCGTCATAGCGTTTTTTTGCCTCCGGCGTCATTCTTTTTTCCTCCTCTTTTTATTTTTTATGTATATCAGCTTAACATGTTTCGAATTAAAGTTCAATTTGCATCTGCGTTTATGTCCCGAGCACCGCTTTATCCCGCTTGACCGCGCGGTTCCGACCGGATTATAATTTTGAATGACATGAAAGGAACATGCTCAATGAGACTTTTTATTTCGGTTGATCTTTCCGAAGCTGTCAGGGCGGTCCTCGTCGACGCGCAGAACGATATGTACGACCGCGGCGTCCGCGGGAATTACACCCCGGAGGACAATCTGCATCTCACGCTGGCCTTCATCGGCGAGTACCCGGACGCCGAGACGGTGATCGAGGCGCTTTCCGAGGTGTCCTTCGCTCCGTTCGAGCTGTGTACGGAGGGCATTGGCTGCTTCGGAGACCTGTGGTGGGCCGGGATGCGCCCGTCCGCTCAGCTGTCCGCTCTGGCGCGCCGGATACGCCATGCTCTCTCGCAGCACGGCATTCCCTTTGACCGCAAGAGCTTTTCCCCCCACGTCACTCTTATCCGCAGGGCGCGCGGGGACGCGGCGGGCGTCTGTATCGGCTCCGTTTCCATGACCGTGGACTCCTTCTCGCTCATGCGCTCGGACCGCGGACGCGGCGGCATGATCTATACGGAGCTCGCGCGCTTTGAAGGCCGGTTTTGACGGGCAGCTTTCGGGCTATCAGGTACTAAAACCCGGGTAAAAACGTTCTATGCGTTCGCCGAGCTCCGATCTGAGCATTTCATAGGCATGCTCTCCGGTACAGTGCCCGGTGAGGATATGCTCCACGGACGTACCGCGGAGCTCCGCGCAAACAGCCTTCAGCTCTTCATCCGTCATTTTGTACAGATGCAGTCCTCCCACGTATGCGAATACGTCGCTGCGCCCGAGCATTTCCCTCACGTCCTCAAGGATATTCGTCATGCCCGTATGGGAGCAGCTGTTGAAAACTATCAGTCCTTTTTCGGTGTCCAGTACCAGGCTCTGCTCGTGGGAGAAGTCGTCCGCGGCGCGCCCGAAGTCGGTATACAGGTCGCTGCGCAGGGCAGCGGACGAATAATCCGCCTTCCGATGCGGGATCAGCCAAACCCCGTCCGCCGCCTCATATACTCCGCTCACATACCGGATGCGGTCTTCATATTCCTTCAGGAGGCCGCGGCGGATGCCGATATAGCTCAGTTTTCCTTCCTTGATCGCCCAGCAGTTCTCACGTACGCCCTCACGCACGAAAAACGGCGCGCTGCGGTTCAGCGCAAAAAACTCCGCCATGCCGTCCGCGTGGTCGTAATGGGCGTGCGAAAGCACGCCGAAGTCGACTCCGGCAAGGTCCTCGCCGAGGAGCCGGGCGTTGCGGGCAAACGCTCCGCTCGCCCCGGTATCCAGCAATATTTTTCTTCCGTCGAATGTGATAAGGATGCTGAGTCCCCATTCGTTCTCCAGCGGGTCGCCGGCAGCGTTGTCGGCAAGCACCGTCATTTCCGCCTTACGGGTCATGAAACTCTCCCTTTCCGCGGCTCATCGGTCCGCCCCGAAAAGCTCGGCGGCTTTCATGGCGAAACGCCTGCCGTAGATCATGAACGTATCTTTATAGTACTCCATGCCGTTATGCGCCTCTTTGTTGCCGTTTACGGCAATGGGCCCCATGTGTATGCACGGATCGCCCATTGCCGCTCCGCCGGAATAGCAGAGCATGCCGAAGCAGAGCTCATTTGCAAGGATGGACTGAATTACCGTTTCCCCGCCGCCGTGGGTATACTGCTCTGTCGCAAACGCGCCTCCGAGCTTCCCTGCCGGATCGAGCGTTCCAAGTCTCATCAGCCATGCGCGCATATCGGGAGTCATGGTCGCCATGTAGGTAGGGCATCCTATCACTATTCCCCTTGCCTCCCTCACAAACGCCTCGTCCGTTTCCCCGATGCGGAAGGCGGCGGCCTCTGCGCCGGTCACGGCATTCATTCCCTGCGCTATCCACTCCGCCGCCTGCTTCGTGTTTCCGGTAACGGATTCATAAATCACCGCCAGCTTCATGAAGTCCTCCTTTGTCATCCGACTCCGAGATACTCTTTCAGCTCGCCGAGTCTGCGCTCCATGTCGCGGTATCCGAGAAAATACAGCGCGGCAAGCTTCGACATATCTCCTTCAAATCGCTTAACCTCGACCGGCTCCGACGGGGCGATCAGAAATATCCCTCCGCTTTTCTCCTCCGACAGCAGTTCTTCCGTCATTTGATTGAAGCGTGCGTTCGCCCGGCCCATGGCGGCGACGAGCTCCGGATATTTCCCGTATACGATCCCCGCGGCGGCGCCGGGCTTTTCCCTGCGGCGATAGCTCCGCTCCCGCGTTTTGACCACCACGGTCTTTTCCCCCGCGGCGTTCTCCTTTGCCCAGGCGTACGGTATCTTATCCACGCAGCCGCCGTCGAGATACGGCCTGCCGTCGATGATAACGGGCCTTGAAACGAAGGGCACGGTAGCCGAGGCGCGGACGGCAAGGAAAAGATCGCATTTCCCCTTCTCGAAATACGTCTCTTTCCCGGTGCGCATGTCCGCCGCGCCGACGATCAGTCTGCGCTCCGGCGACATGAGCCGCTCCGTGTCAAGCGGCAGCTTTTTGAGGATATCATTGAAAAGATATGAAAAGCCCGTTATACCGCGATCTCTTATGAACGCCCCTATGCCGCAGTAATTCGGGTCGTGTCTGTACGTCAGGTCTATCCTTATGCCCCAGCCTATCTGCCCGGCAATGTAGCCGAGGGCGGACAGAGCGCCCGCGCTGACGCCCACGGCGGTCCTCAGATTTATCCCGCCCTCCATCATCGCGTCCAGTACGCCCACGGTATATACTCCGCGCCACGCCCCGCCCTCCAGGACCAGGCAGCCTTCCGTGATCTCCTCCGAGGCGCGGCCGGAGGGCAGAGCGTCCGCCGCGCCGTATTTTCTCCCGCTCATCGTGTCCGGATCCCCTTCCGCGGCTCAGAGCTTCCGCTTCCCAATATCCATAGCCACGTTGAAGCCCAGGCGGTTCGCCTCGTACACGTTCTTTGCCGCGAGGCAGTCGCCTATGGCGTAGAACACCGGAGCGCAGACGGCGAAGGCGGCGGCCCTCTCCTGCAGCGGCGCGCGTCCGAGCGCGTTCACCACGCTGTCGGCCGTGAGCGTCAGTTCCCCGTTACCGCCGCGGCATACCGCGCCGTCCGCCGTGACTTTTTCGACTTTCGCGCCGGTATGCACGGTCACCTTCAGCCCGGCGAGCCGCTCCGTTACCGCCGCGGCGTGGCAGGAGTTGTTCGCGAAATTGAGCGATCCGCCCATTTCCGCGATCTCCGCTTCCTTTCCGAGGGAACGCAGGTATATCGCCAGCTCGGTCCCCGCCATCCCTCCTCCGAGTATGAGCACCTTTTTCCCCAGCCTGTCGGGGCGGGCGTAGGCCTCGGTCACTTCCACGGCGTTTTCCAGCCCGGGAATACCCGGTCTTGCCGGCGCCGAGCCCACGGCGGCGATGATAACGTCCGCTCCGAGCGAAGCTGCCTCCACAGGCGTCAGTTCATGGCCGAGATATATCTCCGCTCCCGACTCTTCAAGGCGCCTCGCCTGCCTTTCGATATATTCCGCAAGATGCTTTTTGAAGGGCACGTTCTCCTCGCAGAGCAGCACGCCGCCGAGGCGCCCGCTTTTTTCATACAGCTTCACGTCGTGTCCGCGCTTTGCGGCGGTTATCGCAGCCTGCATCCCGGCGATGCCTCCGCCGACGACGACCACGCTTTTCTTCTCCGCGGGCGCCGGGGCGGTGGAGTATTCCTCCTCCCTGCCTATCGTCGGATTGAGCGTGCAGCAGAACTGTCCCGAGCTCATGACCTCGCTGAAGCAGTGGTAGCAGCGCAGGCAGCGGTCTATGTCCGCCTCGCGCCCGGTCATGGCCTTGTTCGGCAGCTCCGGATCGGCAATGAGCCCGCGGGCTATCTCGACTATATCGGCTTTGCCCGAGGCGATTATCTCCTCCATCAGCTCCGGGTCGGAAAGCGCGCCGACCGTCGCCACCTTCGATATCTTCATTCTCGGCTTTATCGCGGCGGCGAGACGCACGTTCACTCCGTCGGGATCGAACATGGACGGGTGGGTCACCGTAAACGCTCCGCTGCCCGCGGAAACGTGCAGGATGTCGGGATACCCGTCAAGCCCCTCGGCTATGCGTATCCCCTCGTCTATATCGTAGCCGTCCGCCGTGCCCTCGAAGCCGCTTATGCGCAGCTCCACCACGAGTCCGGGCACTTCCCTCTTTATGGCCCGGCATATCTCCCGCGCCAGGCGTATGCGGTTTTCGGTGCTTCCGCCCCAGCGGTCGGTACGCCTGTTCGTCGTGGGCGAAATGAACTGGTGTATCAGCCAGCCGTGACCTCCGTGTACGGTCACCATGCCGAAGCCGGCGGACTTCGCGTATTTCGCGCCCCTGACGAAATCGTCTATGGTTCGGCTGAGCACCTCCTCGGTCATGGCGAGGACGTGATGGCCGCCGTAGTCCGTTTCCGTGGGGCCGTAGATCTGTATGCCCATATCCGCGGCCTGGGTCGAATGCGCCCCGCCGTGCTGCAGCTCCAGCGCGGCCATGCAGCCGTGGCGCGTGATGGAATTGGTAACGTAAGTATAGAACGGCAGCCCGCGGTAATTGTCGTAGGGCAGCATACCTCCGCCGTAGGCCATGCCCTCTCTGCTGACTCCGCCGCCGCTTATGCATACCGAGGCCGCCCCGCCCAGCGCCTTGCGCTCATAATAAGCGCCGACCTCCGGCATGAGCAGGCCGTCGCTGTCCACGTACGAAACTCCGGTAGGCGAAGCGAAAATACGGTTGCGGAACAGGGCCCCTCCCGCGCTGATCGGCGAAAACAGGTTCTTGAATTTTCGGGTGCTCATCTATCCGTTCTCCTTTCGGCAGAGTGGAAATCATACCGCCTGATGACAGCGGCATGAGGATATTATACACCTTGCGGCGCCGCGGGACAAGATGCCGCCCGCTGTTCGGTTTTCCGCTCTTTCCCGCGGTTGACTTTCATTTTCTTTTTATATATTATTCTGTTTATACAATGAAAGCGGCCCGAAGCGGCCGCCTGAAAAAGGAAGGATCTTATGAAGGTCACACTGCAGAATTTGACGAAGCTCTACCCTTCCCGCAACAAGGCGTCGAAGGAGATCGTTACCGCGGTGAGCGATTTCAGCTTTGAGATACCCGACGGGAAGCTGATAGGGCTGCTCGGCCCCTCCGGCTGCGGAAAAAGCACCACGCTCAACCTGATCTGCGGTCTGGAAAAGCCCACCTCCGGACGCATCTTTTTCGGCGAGGACGACGTGACGGACCTTCCCCCGGAAAACCGCGGGGTCGGACTGGTGTTTCAGAACTACGCGCTTTACCCGCATCTGACCGTCAGGCAAAACATCCTTTTTCCGCTGCAGAACATAAAAGGCCCGGACAGGCCCACGAAGGCTCAGATGCAGGAAAAGGCTCTGAACGCCGCGAAGCTGGTGCAGATAGACGAGCTCATGGAGCGCCGCCCCGGCGAGCTGTCCGGCGGGCAGCAGCAGCGCGTCGCGATAGCGCGGGCTCTGGTAAAGATGCCCCGCGTCCTGCTGCTGGACGAGCCTCTTTCCAACCTCGACGCGCGCCTGCGCCTTCAGACGCGCGAGGAGATACGCCGCATACAGCGCGAGACCGGCATAACCACCGTTTTCGTCACCCACGATCAGGAGGAGGCCATGAGCATTTCCGACATGATAGTGGTGATGAAAAAGGGCGTGGTCCAGCAGACGGGCCGTCCGCAGGACGTATACGACGATCCCGTAAACCTCTTCGTGGCCAAATTCCTCGGCACGCCGGCGATAAACGTCTTTTCCGCCCGCGTCGCGGAGCACACCCTGTACATAGGCGAGGATCCGATCATGAAGCTCGAGGGAGCCGGAAACGGCGAGGTATGGGCGGCAATACGCCCCGAGGGCTTTGTCCCCGATCCCTCCGGACCGCTCCGCTGCCGTCTCATCGCCGTGGAGGTCATGGGCCGCGATACCAGCGTGGTCTCCGCCCACGGCGCCTGCGCCGCGTCCTCGCTGCGCGCCATAATCAGCTCGGAAAACGCCGTGGACGCCGCGGCGGACGAAGTACGCTTCTCTGTAAAGCCCAACAAGCTGTTTATTTTCGACCGGGAGAGCGAAGAGCGCATACCCTTCCGGGCGGTATGAGGTGGCGAGGATGAAAAGGACTGATTTCAAAGCCTGGCTGTATCTGCTGCCCGCGATGCTTTTTCTGGGCGTATTCATGGTATATCCGCTCGTGGACGTGCTCGTATACTCCTTTGAGGAAGGCTACAATTCTGCCTCGCAGACCTTTTTCGGGACCGGGCTGTACAACTATTCCTACGTGCTGCACGACCCGTATTTTCTCCGGGCCGTAAAAAACACCCTGATACTCGTCGTGATCACCGTTCCCGTATCCACCGGGCTCGCTCTGCTCATCTCCGTGGGGCTCAACTCCATAAAGCCTCTCAAGGAGCTGTTTCAGACGGTCTATTTTCTCCCCTACGTCACCAACACTCTGGCCGTAGGCCTGGTATTCATGATACTGTTCAAAAAGACCGCCTATTCCGACGGCCTCATAAACCTGCTGATCAACTTTTTCGGCGGCAGCTCCGTGGACTTCATCGAGGGGCCGTATTGGGCCAAGATGTTCGTGATGTGCTTCTACACGATATGGGTGGTGCTGCCCTTCAAGATACTCATACTCACCGGGGCGCTCGCATCTGTCGACAAGACCTACTACAACGCCGCCCGCATCGACGGCACCTCCAAGTGGCGCATCTTTACCCGCATCACTCTGCCCATGATCTCGCCCATGGTCTTTTATCTCGTGATAACCGGCTTCATAGGCGCCTTCAAGGCTTACAGCGACGAGGTCGCCCTTTTCGGCACCAATCTCAACGCCGCCGGAATGAACACCATAGTCGGCTACGTATACGACATGCTGTACGGCAACAGCGGCGGATATCCCTCCTATGCCTCGGCCGCCGCGCTCATTCTTTTCGCCGTCGTGCTTACCATAACCTGCATAAACCTCATGGTCAGCAGGAAAAACGTGCATTACTGACGGAGGGGAGGATACGGACATGCAGAACGATTTTGAACGCATCGAACGCTCCGCCGCGGCGCGCAGACGCGCCGTGCGCACGGTAACGTACATCCTGCTCACCGTCTGGGCGCTGATAGTCCTTTTCCCGTTTTACTGGATGATACTCTCCTCGCTCAAGAGCTACAGCGCGTACAACGGCGAGTATATCCCGCGCTTTTTCACGCTCTCCCCCACCCTTGAAAACTATGCCGAGGCCTTCACGGCGGTGCCTCTGGCGCGGTATTTCACAAACACGCTGATATTCACTCTCGCGACCACCGCGGTCATGCTGGCCGTGACCATACCCGCGGCCTTTGCCTTTTCGCGGCTTGAATTCCGCGGCAAAAACCTTCTTTTCACCCTGTTCCTGTCGCTGATGATGATACCCAACGAGCTTGTCATCATCACCAATTTCGTCACGATAACCGATCTCGAGCTGCGCAACACCTTCCTTGGCCTGATACTGCCCTCGGTGACGTCGGTATTTTACATATATCTGCTCAAGGAGAACTTTGAGCAGATACCCAACGAGCTTTACCGCGCCGCCAAGGTGGACGGGACCTCGGATCTGAAATACCTGCTCAAGGTGATGCTGCCCATCTGCCGTCCTACCGTGATAACGATCACCATACTCAAGGTGATAGAATGCTGGAACTCTTACGTATGGCCCCGCCTCATCACGGATAACGAGGCGTATTTCCTGGTATCCAACGGCATACAGTCCATACGCGAAAACGGTTTCGGCCGCGAGAACATCCCCGCGATGATGGCGGCGGTGGTGGTCATATCCGTACCGCTTATAATACTGTTCCTCATTTTCCGCAAAAAGATCATGGCGGGTGTACTGAGGGGGGGCACGAAGGGATGAAAAAAACGCGTATCGCCGCGCTCGCTCTCTGCGCGGCGCTCATATGCCTCCTTATGTCCGGCTGCCACGGCTCGCGCGAACGCAGCTCCTTCGAGCTGCCCGACAAGTTCGACGAAAGCCGCAGCTATGAGATAAGCTTCTGGGCGAAGAACGACACCAACCGCGCTCAGACCCGCATTTACGAGCAGTCGATCGAGGATTTTGAGGCCGTTTATCCCAACATCAAGGTCAATCTCCGCCTGTATACCGATTACGGCAAGATATACAACGACGTCATCACCAATATCGCCACTAACACCACGCCGAACGTGTGCATAACCTACCCCGACCATATAGCCACCTATCTCACCGGCGACGAGGTCGTGGTGCCCCTGGACGATCTGCTCACCGATCCCGCGTACGGTCTCGGCGGGCGCGAGGTGCGCTTCGACGCTCCGAAGGCGTCCGAGATAGTGCCGCAGTTCCTCAGCGAATGCCGCATAGGCAGCCGCTGCTACGCCCTGCCGTACATGCGCTCCACCGAGGCCTGCTACGTGAACAGGGATTTCGTCGAGGCGCTCGGCTATACTCTGCCCGAGACCCTTACCTGGAATTTCGTATGGGAGGTCTCCGAGGCCGCCATGGCAAAGGACGCGGACGGGAACTTCGCCGTCAACGGGCAGAAGGTCATGATACCCTTCATTTACAAGTCTACCGACAATATGATGATACAGCTCGTCCGTCAGAAGGGCAGCGGCTATTCCACCGCGGACGGAGATATCCTTTTGTTCAACGACGAGACCGAGCAGCTGCTCTATACCATTGCCGAGCACGCCGGGACCGGGGCCTTTTCCACCTTCAAGATATCCAGCTATCCCGGCAACTTCTTCAACGCGGGGCAGTGCATCTTCGCCGTCGACTCCACGGCAGGAGCCACGTGGATGGGCTCGGACGCGCCGCTTATGGATATAAGTGCCGACAGAGTCGTGGACTTTGAGACCGTCGTCATGACCGTGCCGCAGTTTGATCCGGACAGGCCTCAGATGATTTCCCAGGGCCCCTCCGTCTGCGTTTTCAACAAGGAGGACCCGCAGGAGGTGCTGGCCGCCTGGCTGTTCACGCAGTTCCTTCTTACCGACGAGGTGCAGACGGCCTACGCCGAGACGGAGGGCTACGTTCCCGTAACGCTGAAGGCCAGGCAGTCCGACGAATACCGGGATTACCTCAGCCGCGAGGGCGAGGACAACAATAAATATTATTATGTGAAGCTCCGCGCCTCCGGTCTGCTGCTCGACAACGTGGACAACACCTTCGTCACGCCCGTTTTCAACGGCTCCGCCTCCCTGCGCGACGCCGCCGGGCAGCTCATAGAAAACGTGACCAAATCCATGCGCCGCAGGGAAACGGTGGACGACGCGTATATGGACAAGCTCTTCGACGACGTCAGGTCCCTTTACCGCCTCAACCAGGTCAGCGGAGCCGACTTTTCCGGCAAGGCGCAGCTGGGGCCGCTGCCGACTACTTCAAAAGCCCTGCTCGGCTCCCTTGCGGGCATATGGGTGCTGATAGGCGTTTTCGCGCTCATATCGCTGCTGAAAAAGAAAAAACGCTGAATTGCAGGTATGACTTGATTTACGCGCGGTTTTGAGTATAATAAGTACATTCATACGTTCCGTGGCCTGCATGGCCGGGCGAACGAAATCAAAAAGGAGATCGATCAGATTATGAAAAAGCTTCTGGCAGTTCTCATGATCTTTGCCGTGCTGCTGGCTTTTGCGGCGTGCAGCAAGACCGAGAACAAACCCGCCGACGTCACTCCCGACGCCGACGTCAGCACTCCCGCCCCCGACGAGGGCTCTGCCGCTCCCGAAGACGGAGCCGACGAGACGGACGCCGCGGTGATGAGCTACGCCGAATACGCGGCTGCCGCCGTCGACGACCCCGTCACCGTCGAGACCTACGTCCAGGCCAAGCAGTCCTGGTGGGACAACAAGGCCACCCTCTACACCCAGGATGAAGACGGCGCCTACTTCCTCTACAACATGCCCTGCACCGAGGAAGAATACGCTCAGCTCGTTCCCGGCACCAAGATCCGCGTTTCCGGCTTCAAGTCCGAGTGGGCCGGAGAGGTCGAGATCATCGACGGTCAGTTCGAGATCATCGACGGCAGCTTCATCGCTCAGCCCATGGACGTTACCGCCCTGCTCGGCACCGATGAGCTCTTCGACTATCAGAACAGATTTGTTTCCTTCAAGGGCATGACCGTTGAGGACGCCGGCGAAGGAAACGCCTTCCTCTACAAGTGGGACGGCTCCGGCGCCGACGGCGACGACCTTTACTTCAACGTCTCCGTGAACGGACAGACCTACACCTTCACCGTTGAGTCCTACCTCTGCGACAAGGACAGCGACGTTTACGCCGCCGTCAAGGCCCTGAACGTGGGCGACGTCGTGGATATGGAAGGCTTCCTCTACTGGTATGAGGGCGTCAACCCCCACATCACCTCTGTAAAGCCCGCCGATGACTCCGGCGTTATGAGCTATGCCGAATACGCGGCTGCCGCCATCGACACCCCCGTCACCGTCGAGACCTACGTCCAGGCCAAGCAGTCCTGGTGGGACAACAAGGCCACCCTCTACACCCAGGATGAAGACGGCGCCTACTTCCTCTACAACATGCCCTGCACCGAGGAAGAGTACGCTTTCCTCGTTCCCGGCACCA
>JAEEGH010006311.1_pt1 | contig 29120 bp, 26 predicted proteins | sample 9134181 | NCBI WGS metagenome assembly JAEEGH01 (sample SAMN16246544, study PRJNA631951) | gut metagenome | biome: gut microbiome; feature: rumen; material: DP-attached | host: Bos | place: Iran: Karaj | collected 2018-10 | reverse complement strand
GTTCTTGGCACTGACGGTGCCGTCGAAACGGCCGTGCATGGAGTCGAATTTGAGCATGTAGGCCATGTAATCCACGTCGATCAGGTCGTTGATACCTACCACGACGATGTCATCACGATGCTGTGCTGCCCGGAACACCAGGCGACCGATACGGCCGAAACCGTTGATACCGATTTTGATTTTCTTCATAATGCTATTTCAGATTAGTAATTTGATACGGTTAATAGATGCAAATTTAACAATTATTCTCCAATTTCCTATCTTTGCAATGTGAAAAAGAAACGTCTCCAGATTCTCATGTCCAACGATGACGGCTACCAGGCCAAGGGTCTGCGCGTCATCACCGACTTCATGCGTCCCTACGGGGATATCACGGTCGTGGCCCCCGCCACCGTACAATCCGGAAAATCTGCCGCCTTGGGGCTTTTCCAGAACCTCTATCTCAAGCAACTGGCGGACGAGCCGCATTTCCGCCTCTTCAGCTTTACCGGAACGCCCGTGGACTGCATCAAGATGGGCATGCGGATCCTGGAAGAGGACGGCATCGTTCCCGACCTCGTCATCTCGGGCATCAACCACGGCTCCAACGCCACCGCCGCAGCCGCCTACTCGGGCACGATAGGCGCCGCGCTGGAGGGCGCCTACTATGGGATTCCCGCTATCGGCCTCTCCCTCTGCAGCCACGACGAGGAAGCTGACTTCTCCCCGGTCACCGATTTCCTGCCGCTGATTCTCGAGAAGTATTTCGAGAGCGGCCTTTCTGAAGGAGTTTACCTCAATATCAACTTCCCCGCCATTCCGTCCGACCAGATCAAAGGCATCCGGATCGCCCACCAGGGGCGCGGCAGCTGGCGGCGGGAGTTCGACCTGGTCACCGACGAAACGGGCCGCAGCTGTTTCCGGATTGCCGGCACCCTCTACGACCGCGAAAAAGAGTACATCAGCGGCGGCTACCTGCAGGGGGACCACCGCCTGGTGGCTGACGACTACATCAGCGTCGTTCCGCATCAGATCGACACCACCGACTACGAAGAGGCCGCCCGCCTCGCCCAGGCCTGGAAATGCGATATTATCTCTTAGCCGGCGAACCCTCGGGCGATCTGCACGGGCGTGCGCTCTGCGAGGCGCTGCGCCAGGCCGATCCGCAGGCCGAAATCCGCTTCCGCGACTCCTCCCGCATGGTTTCCGCCATGGGCATCGCCGAGGTGGCCAGCCACGCGGGAGCATTTCTCCGCTGCCGGCAGGATGTACGGCGCGAGCTGCGCGCGTTCCGCCCGGACGTCTTCATCCCCATCGATTATCCCGGATTCAACCTGCCCATGGCGCATTTCGCCCACCGGCTGGGCATCCGCGTCTATTACTATATTGCGCCCAAGCTCTGGGCGCGCAACGAGAAGCGCATCGCGCGCATCCGGCGCGACGTGGACCGGCTCTACGTGCTTTTCCCTTTTGAGGTGGAGTACTTCGGACGCTTCGGCGTCGAAGCGCGCTACTTCGGCAATCCGCTGGGCGCGCACATCGCGCAAAAGGCCGCATCCGAGCACTTCAGCCCCGCGCCGCACAAGCGCACCATCGCCCTGCTGCCCGGCAGCCGGAATCACGAAATCGCCTGGTTGACACCGCGTTACTCGGAACTTGAAAAGCTGCTGCGCGCCGACCGCCGCTGGGACGGCTACGAACTGGTGATCGCCGCCGCGCCGGGCCGCACCGCCGCCGATTTCCGCCCCTACCTCGCCCCCGAATCGCGCATCCGCGTAGTGACGGGCTGCACCTACGCCCTGCTCCGGGAGGCCGAGGCCGCCGTGGTCTGTTCGGGCACCGCTTCGCTCGAGGCAGCCCTGCTCGGCACCCCGCAACTGATCTGTTACGGCTTCCATCCCCTCACCTGGCAGATTGCCAAACGGGTGGTCAAGACGCCGTACGTGGGGCTGCCGAATATCATCCTGGGAAAATTGGTAGTCAGGGAGTTACTGCAAAAGGAGGCCGCACCGGAAAAGCTGCTCGCCGAGCTTGCGCGCATCACCTTCGACTCCGAGGCCCGCGCCGCAATGCAGGAGGCCTACGCTACGCTTCGCTCGCAGCTGGACCGTCCGAACCCGCTGCAGGCGATTGCGGCCGATATCGTCGCAGGATAAGCGCGGCGAGGCCTGCGTAAATCGCGATAAAGCTGAAGCTCTTGGGCAGGGCCAGCACCAGCGACTCCACAAACAGCGTAATCACCCCCATGCGCACCATAAAACGGGCCGCCCGCGCCTCCCGATCGGCATCGGGCCGAACCAGGCGCCGCATCCGGCGGGCCGGATAGAAGAAGAGCAGCAGGTAGAGCGTCAGCCCCAGCACCCCCGTTTCGCCCAGCACCGAAGCCCAGTGGGTATCCATGCGGAAATTGACCTCGTCGTCCAGACTGAGGCCCCAGATGGCGTTCAGCTCATATTCCTCATACACGGGGCTGTCAATCATATTGGCGGGCACGCTGCCGAAGGTGCCCTGCCCCGATCCGAGCGGGAAATGGTCCAGGGCGATCTCCGCGCTGGCGTAGTAGAGCGCCGGGCGGGCAATCTCCTCGGAAGCGGATTCATTCAGGGCGTTCTCCACATACTGGTCCAGTTTGTTGGTGAAGAGCGACGAGACGGAGAGCACCAGCGCCAGCGCCGCGACACCCACGGCCACCACCCCCGCCTTCAGCCACTTGGGCACGCGGGTGAGGTAGAGCAGCCAGCCCGAGAAGACCAGCGACATGCCGGCAATCGCCTTGAGCTGGTTGGTGAGAATAATGGTAACAACCAGAACGGCAATCAGATACCAGTACTCCCGCTTGCGCGTGCGGTAGAATTCGGCCAGGCAGAGCACCAGCGCCTGGTTGCAGAGCGAGGAGAAGTCGCCGAACCGGATCAGGTTCGACGAAATGAGCGCGTTTTCCGAGAGGCCGGAATCCGCGGCCGCGGCGCTCCGGGCGGTATGCAGGAAGAGCGCGTCCCCGTAGAGCACCACCAGGTAGAAGCAGACAATCAGCAGGATTCCGCGGATAAACTGCCGGATCTCCCCCTCTCCCATCCGGAAGTTGTAGGAGGCCAGGAAAAAGAGGAAGGGCAGCAGCGTAATGAGGCCACCCAGCGCGCTGTAGAGCAGCGGCGGCGCGTAGGGCGAGATGAGCGTATTGAAGATCATCAGCACCACGAAGGCCCCCAGCAGCCAGAGGTAGGCGCGGGGCACCTCAAACTTGCGCTGCAGAATGCCGTACACCACCGCGAGCGCCACGATGCCGGCAAAGAGCAGGTAGTCCAGCGGCAAATTCGCGATATAGTGCTTGTTGATCAGGTTGACAAAAACCAGCAACAGCGCCAGTATCAGATAGATCCGATTGAAAAGACGGCTAACCTTCATGCGCGCGGGAGGGAATGCGGGATTGAATGATGGAACGATAGAATGCCAGCAGCGCGCGGTAGTGCTTCCCCGGGCTGAAGTTCGCCTCATAGTACGCGCGGGCGGCAGCGGCCATCTCGGCGTAGGCGGCCTCCGGCATCGCCAGGGCCTTTTCCAGCACCGCCTCCAGCGAGCGGGCATCGCCCGAGGGGAAGAGCCAGCCGGTGCGGCCCTCCAGCACGATTTCCGGGATGCCGCCGATCGCGGCGCCGATCACCGGACGGCCCAGCGCACAGGCCTCAATCACGCTCATCGGGTTGTTCTCGTACCATTCAGAGGGGACCACGACGAACGAAGCGCCCGCCACCAGGCGGTATAGATCATCTCCGGTGCGGAAGCCCAGGAACTCCACATGCGTGGCGCCAGAGGCGGCAACCTTCTCGCGCAGAGCGGTTTCCATCGGACCGGTACCCACAATCTTCAGCGTGCATTCCGGATGCGGCAGCACCGCGTCGAGCAGCGTGGCAACGCCCTTTTCATGCGAAAGGCGGCCGCAGTAGAGCAGGTAATCGCCCCGCTTCGGGAGTTTTCCCCCGGGCGCCACGCGCGCGAGCAGATCGGGCACCGTATTGTAAATCACCGTGCTGCGTGCCTGGGCAAAGCCGGGCATCTTCTCGATATGCTTTTCCTGGCAGAACCGGCTCACAAAGAGAAATCCATCGATGTTTCGCAGCGGGGAGTACTTCTGCTGGCGCTGCTGCATCTCCTTCACCATCAGGAAACTGCGCAGCCAGGAGCCCCCGGCGCAGCGGTTCTGCAGGCAGGGACGGTAGTCCCCCTCGAGGCACTGCTCACAGACCTGCCCGCGGCCGCTGCGGAAGGTATAGGCCGGGCAGACCATCCGGTAGTCGTGCACCGTGTGGACCAGCGGCACGCCGTGACGCTGCAGCGGGCCAAAGATGGCAGCCCCCACCCCGCCCCAGATCAGGTGGACGTGGGCGATATCGGGCTTTTCCGCCTCCAGCAGGGCATCCAGCCGCTGTGCAACCGCTTTGTTATAGAAGTAGTTGCGGAGTCGGGAGAGCGGTCCGCGGCCGCGCGGGGCAAAGTAATCTGCCTGCGGGCAGGGCAGGTTCTTTGCATCGGCGAGGCTGAACCAGACAACCTCGTGGCCAGCCTCCTCCAACATCTTGCCGGTGTTGAAGTAAACCGTTTCAGAGCCCCCTTTGCGGTAGTGAAAATTATTGATCAGCAGGACTTTCATCGGTAGCAGACTGTTTCACGATCCTGCTGTAGTAGATCCAGAGCACGAGGAAATAGACGCCCTCGCTGACCGTCAGCGTAATCAGGGCGCCGGTGGTATCCCACAGCCAGACGAGCAGCGTAAATCCCACCAGTTTGAGGATGCCGCAGGCCAGGCTGGCGTTACGCACCGGCCGCCCCTGCCCGTGCGAGGCCAGGTAGCGGTTGAACATGTCGCCGAGGCCGTGCAGGCAGAAACTCAGCGTCATCCACTGCGCAAAGACGCCTACGATCCGGTACTGCTCCGTGTAGAGGAAGACCACCAGCGGCTTGATGAGCAGCACAAAGGCCAGGCCCGTGGCAGCGGTGGCCAGGAAGGTGATCCGGAGCACTTTGCGCGGAATGCGCGGCTGCGAGGCGAACTGCTTGAAATAGGTGGTTCCCACGATAGCGGGCAGCGTGGAGATGGGGAAGGTCACCGTGAGGGCGAGCGTATAGAAGCCCACCGTGGCATTGTCGGCATTGAAGAGGCCGAGCGTGACGCCGGCCAGGTTGTTGGTGGCTACGGCAATCAGCTGACTGAGATAGAGTTGCCGGCCATATTCACGGTTCTCGCGGCGCAGGTCGGCAAAGACGGGGCGCGACCCGGCAAAGCGCGGCCGCGTGGAGGCGATAATCACGATAAAGACCGCCGTGGCGATCCCCCACTGCAGCAGCACCATCTTCTGCGAAGAGGCGCCGGTGGCCGAATAGAGCCAGTAAGCCGCAGGGACATAGAGCAAGGCCGGCAGGAAACGCGAGAGAGCCACCCGCCAGATCTGGTTGTCGCCCGGCAGCACAAAGTAAATGTAGTTGTAGAGCAGCGGCTGCAGGCAGACCGGTACCGAGAGCAGGAAAAGCACCACGAGGTCGTGCCGGCTGTGGAAGAGGCCCAGCAGCGCCGTGGAGGCCATCAGGACGAGCGAAAGCCCGACGGCCAGCAGCACCAGCGCGCCGCGGATCCGGCGCGCCTCGCCCTCCCCCTTGGAGACCGCCAGCAGACGGCTGCCGGCAAAGAAATGGCCGATAAAGAGGAAGGTAGCCACATACCCGATCAGGTTCTGCACATAGCGCACGTCGCCATACTCGGAGGGGGCCAGGAAGCGCGTATTGACCACTGAAGAGAGAATTCCGAGCAGGACACCGAAGAGCGTCGCGCCGTAGAGCACGAGCGCCTGACGCGCAGAGCGGGCCTCAGGGCCGGAAAACAGCTTCAGGGGACTTTTCATACGTCTCCAAAGTTACGAAATAATTCAACGTGCGCCAAAGATGGCGGTGCCCACGCGGATGAGGGTCGCCCCCTCCTCCACGGCCACGGGCCAGTCGTGCGACATGCCCATCGACAGCTGGTCAAATCCCCGCAGCCAGAGGCGGGAATCGCGCGCCCCGATGGCGCGCACCTCTTCCAGCAATGCCTTGAGCGAGCGGAACTCTTCGCGCACCTGCGCCAGGTCCGGCACATTCGAGGCCATGCCCATCAGCCCGCGGAAGCGGATGAAGGAGAACTTCTCGAACTGCGGCACCAGCGAGAGAATCTCTTCGCGCGAAAAGCCCTGTTTGGTCTCCTCGCGGGCGATATGGACCTCCAGCAGGCAGTCGCAGATCTTGCCCATCGAGGCGGCAAAGCGGTTGATCTCCGTGAGCAGTTTCACCGAGTCCACCGATTCGATCATCGCGGCATAGGGCACCACCAGCTTCACCTTGTTGGTCTGCAGGTGGCCGATAAAGTGCCATTCGATATCCGCCGGGGCGCTCATCGCCTTGGAGGCCATCTCCTGCGGGCGGTTCTCCCCGAAACGGCGCTGGCCGGCCGCATAGGCCTCCTGCACCGCGGAGAGCGGCTTGAATTTGGAAACTGCCACCAACTTCACAGTGGATGGCAGTTTACCGGTTAATTCCGTGATATTCTGAGCGATACTCATTTCTTATTCTGCTGGGCAGCCTGTTGCTGCTGCATCTTGTACATCTGGTCAATCCGCTGCTGGAACTTCGACTTCTTGGTGGGCTTGGCACTGGCGGCCTGCAGCTTGGCGTAGATCTTCTTCTCGTCCACGAACCACTTGCGGATCACCCAGTTCTGGATGATGGTGATGATGTTCGAGAGCATGTAGTAGTAGCTCAGACCGGCGGAGAAGTTGTTGCAGAGGAACCACATCATGATGGGCATCAGCCACATATTCATGAACTTCATGCCCGGCATCGCGCTGGTGTCGGTGTTCTTCATGGTCATGCGGGTGTAGAAGAACATGGAAACCGCCATCAGGAAGGCGAAGAGCGAGAAGTGGTCGCCGAAGAGCGGGACGTTGAACCCGAAATCCAGGATGGAGTCGTAGCCGCTCAGGTCGTCCGCCCAGAGGAAGCGCTGCTGACGCAGCTCGAAGGAAGCCGGGAAGAAGCGGAACATCGCCCACAGGATCGGGAACTGCAGCAGGATAGGCAGGCAGCCGCCCATCGTGCTGACGCCGGCCTTCTTGTAGAGCTCCATCGTGGCCTGCTGTTTCTTCATGGCATCCTCCTTCTTGGGATAGCGCGCGTTGATCTTGTCGATCTCCGGCTTGAGGACGCTCATCTTGGCGGAGGACATGTAGGACTTGAGGGTCAGCGGCGAGATGACGATCTTGATAATCAGCGTCAGGAGCAGGATAATCAGGCCGTAGGAGGCGATAAAGCCGCTCATCCAGTTGAAGAGCGGGATGATCACGTACCGCGAGATGGTTCCGATCACCTTGCCGCCCAGCGGGATGATGTTCTCGAACTTCTGGCCGTAGCTCTTCAGGGTATAGAAGTGGTTCGGGCCAAAGTAGAAGTGCATCGGGATGCTGTAATCCGCGCTGCGGGCATCCAGATCGAGGGTCATGTCGGCGCCGCTCTGCATCAGCAGGCGGTCCGCGTTGTCCTCGCCATAGAACTTGTTGACCAGCGTGCCGCTGGTGAAATCGTTGTCAGCCACCAGGATGGCGGAGAAGAACTGCTGCTGGAAGCCCACCCACCGCATGCGGGAGGCGTAGGATTCGCGGAAGCTCTCCTTGCGCTGGCCCACGGTCTTCACCGAGCCCTTCTCACCGGCATAGCGGAAAGCGATGGAGGAGTAGTTGCGCTCGTTCTTGTAGCCCTTTTCCAGGCGCGGCAGATCGGCCACCCACTTCATCTCTACCTGGGTGGTGCGGCGGTCCAGGATGTCGTTCATGTTGACGAACCGCAGGTCGTAATCCACCATATAGCTCTCAGCGGCAAGCGAATAGGTTGCCTCCATGTAGGAATCCGCATCGAAGGGCAGCCGCATCACCACCCGCTCCGGGGAGGCGCTCACCACGGTGAAGTTCAACTCACCCGTGTTGATCCACTGGTCCGCGTTGATCTCATATTCCAGCGAGCTGCGGCCCGCCCCAATCAGGTTCAGTTCGAGGCTGTCGTAGGTGAAGTAATTCTTCACGAGTACCGACCACGGCTGCGCGCCCTTGGTGGAGAGCGTCACCGCGATTTTGTCGTTCTCGAGGGTGCAGAAGGCCGCCTCGCCCTGGGCTGCCGCCTGCAGCGACGCGCTCTGGTAGAGCGGCGCCGTCTCGGCGGGAAGCGTCAGCGCGGGCAGTTCGGCCTCCGCAGCACCGGCTGCGAGGTCCTGGTTTACCCGGGCGAGCGAATCGTAATAGGGACGGTTCGCTTCTACTGCTTTTTCGTATTGTTTGCTATTGTACCAGCTGAATAATAACAGGATAACGCCGATCAGCGCAAATCCGATAACACTGCTTCCCTTACTGTTCATCTGCATTGTGTTTCTGGTCAAACTCTTTGATCCTTGCCTCCAGGGCGGCAAGCTCAGCCTTCGCCTCGTCAATCTGGCGGTTCATGTCCGCCAGCAGCGCCTCGGCGTTCTTGGATTTGGCAAAGAAGCCCATGTTGTTGGACCAGGTGGTAATCTCCTGCTCCTTCTGACGGTACTCCTGCACCAGCTTCTCGCGCTCGGCGCGGACCGGATCCTTGACGGATTCGCCGCCGCGGCGGGCGGGACGGCTCTCGCCGCGCAGCCGGTCATACTGGGCGTCCATCGCCTCCTTGAAGGCCTTCTGCACCTTTTCCTTCTCGCGGAACGGCACAAAGCCGATCTCGTTCCAGCGTGCCTGGAAAGCCTTGAGGGCGGCCACCGTCTCTTCGCGGTCCTCACCCGGGGTGAAGGCCTCGACCTCCTTGATCAGCGCGCGTTTTTTGGTGAGGTTCTCCCCGTACGGGTTGCCGGCGGAGGTGTTTCCGCTCTTGTCGCGCTTCTCGAAGAAAGCGTCACAAGCCGCGCGGAAACGCGCCCACACCTGGTCGCTCTTCTTGCGGGAGACGGGACCGATCTCCTTCCAGCGCTTCTGGAGTTCGATCAGCTTCTCGGAGGTCTCTTTCCAGGCCTCGCTCGTGCTCAGGGCCTCGGCCTCCTCGCAGAGGGCAATCTTCTTCTCGAGGTTCTCCTGCATCTGGTCCTTATAGCCGGAATAGAAGGCTTTCTTCTTGGCAAAGAAGTCGTTGCAAGCCTTGCGGAAGCGGTCGTAGATCTTCTGGTTGTCCTTCTTGGAGGCAAAGCCAATCGTGCGCCACTCCTTCTGGATCTCCTCAATCTCCTTGGAGAGACGGTTCCAGGTGCCGGAATCCTTGATTTCCTGGCCGAGCAGGGCCTCCACCTTCTCACAGAGGGCGGTCTTGGCCTCGAGGTTCTCCTGCTGGTTGCCCTTCATGGACTCGAAATAGGCCTGGTGGCGCTTGTTGACGACGCTCGTAGCGGCGCGGAAGCGGTCCCAGATGGATTCGCGGTTTTCCTTGTCCACCGGACCGAGTTCCTTCCACTCCTCGTGGTATTTCTGGAGCATCCGGAACGCCTCGACCACGTTTTCCTCGTTCGCCAGCGCCTCCGCCTTCTCGCAGAGCTCGGTCTTGGCCTCGAGGTTCTTCTTGAAATCGAGATCCCGGAATTCTTTGTTGATCTTCACATAGTCGTAGAACATCTCCACGTAGTGCTGGTAGGTGTCATAGAGGTCCTTGACCTTGCCCTGCGGAACGGGGCCGGCAGCGCGCCAGCGGTTCTGGATGTCGCGGAACGCAGGGAAGGTCTCCTTGAGATCTTCCTTGGCCTCGAGCAGCGCCTTGAGCTCCTCGATCAGCCCCAGCTTGACGGTGTAGTTCTCTTCGCGCTGCTTTTCCATCTCGGCGGTATTCTTGGCCCGGATGGCCCGATACCGGCCGTAGAGCTCCTTGAAACCGCGCTCGAGTTCGGCGAACGGATTCACGGAGACGGCCTCGGAAGCGCTTTCCCCGGCTTCGTCTTCCGGTGCGGCTTCCGCCTCTGGGCCGGCCGTGCCGTCCACCACCGGAGCCTGGTAACCGGCTGCAATCTTCTCCTTGCGGAGATTCTTGTAGAAGCAGGCCTTCAGCACCTCTGCATTCTTGTAAAGCTGTTGCACATCATCGCCTTCTAGCAGCGTCTGGAAAATATCCACAATCTCCTTGAGGCCCTTGTCGGAATAATCGACGAATTCCTGGTTAAGCTCTTCGTTCATCGTAGCGCGTTTTTAATGTCTAACTTGCAAAGATATTATTTTTTATGAAATAATCCCTAATTTTGCACTATGAGAATCGATATCCTTACCGTTGTTCCGGAACTGCTCGAGAGCCCGCTGGGCCACTCGATCGTCAAGCGCGCCATCGACAAAGGGCTCGTGGAAATCCATGTCCATAACATCCGCGAATACGGCAAGGGATTCTACCGCCAGGTGGACGACTACAGCTACGGCGGCGACGCCGGCATGGTGATGATGATCGAGCCGGTCTATAACCTCATCCGTGACCTGCAGAAGGAGCGCACCTACGACGAGATCATCTACACCGCCCCGGACGGCGAAATCCTGAACCAGGGCATCGCCAACTCCCTCTCCTGCAAGGAGAACATCATTATTCTCTGCGGCCACTACAAGGGCATCGACCACCGCATCCGCGAGCATCTGATCACGCGCGAAATCTCGGTGGGTGACTATGTGCTCAGCGGCGGCGAGATTCCGGCGGCCATCATCGTGGACGCGGTGGTACGGCTGCTGCCGGGCGCCCTGGGCGACGAAACCTCCGCCCTCTCCGACTCCTTCCAGGACGGCCTCCTGGCCCCGCCCGTCTATACCCGCCCGGCCGAATTCAACGGCTGGAAGGTCCCCGACGTTCTGCTGAGCGGCGATCCCAAAAAGATCAAGGCCTGGCAGGATGGCCAGGCCTTGGAACGGACGAAACTTCTCCGTCCGAATCTTCTGGAAGACTAACTACTTGCGGTCTCTCGTCTCAAAGCAGACGTTGATACCGAAGCGGATGCTGGTATTCAGCTTGCCCAGCGGCACGGGAACGCCCTTGACGTTGCCCTTGGCGTAGCGGGTCGGGAAACCCTCTTCCGCAAAGTAGATGTTGATACCGTGGCGGCGCGGGGTATAGCCCAGATAGAAGCCCAGGTCGTGGGTATTCAGCAGGCCATAGCTCACGGCTGCATTCAGGCGGCCGAGCTTCGCGCTCTCGATGATGCGCAGCTCGTCGAACCGGTAGTCCCGCGAATAGAGCAGACCCGTGGTCAGCTTGTTGTCCAGCAGGGCGACCTCCAGGCCGGCACGCACCGAAGGGGTGTACTTGAAGACAATCTCCTTCTGTTCGTCGGTCTTCTGGATGTTGGCCACAGCCTTGAAGTCGTTGATCACGTTGTCGAAGTTGGTCTTGAGGTCCGAATCGGGCGAGATACCCTTGATACCCGCAAACTCCGCCTCGCCGGCCGACTTGTAGATGGTGGTGTAGCGGTCCTTGATCACGCACTTGCCGATATCGCTCATGGCAAAGGAGACGTTGATGCCGCTCAGGACACCCAGCTCCAGGTTGAGCTTGTACTCGGCACCTACATCGAACAGCAGGCCGTTGCCGCAGAAGCCCACGCCGGAGCGGCCGTTCGGGAAGGTAATCTTACCGTCTTTATACTCAATACCTTTCACGCCGAAGACACCTTCTGCGTCGGTCTTGATCATCCATTTTTCATCGGACATCTTCAGCGTACCCTCGTTGATCTTGAGGCCCGCATAGTCGCCGGCCATCAGATACTTGACGCGGCCGCCGATGCTCAGGCCCGGCAGCAGGAAGGAGAGGTCAACGCTGGCGCCGAGGTGGCCCTCCAGGAAGGCCCCTTCGCTCACGGTCAGGCCGCTGAAGTCATAGGTCTGATCCATCGAGGCCATACCCTGCTTGGTGAGCAGGAGCAGGTCCTTGGGGAGGTTCATGTCGAGGTCCAGGCGGACGCCGACACCGCCCGTAATGTAGAGCGGGCCAATCCGGAAGCCGATCCCGAGGAGCTCCTCGTTGAGCTTCAGGCCGAGGGTCGGATCCGCCTTGATGCGGGCGGCGAACTCCTCCACCGTGACGTTCTTGTTCAGGAAGGTATAGAGCTGGCCGTCCTTGTTGAAGAGGAAATCTTCGGTGGCCAGGTTGCTCCCGATATTCATGCTCACGCCGCCTACGGCGAAGCCGAAGTAGCCTACGCTGGACTCCGGCGAGAAGGCCGGATTGAGGCGCACGCGCTGCAGCGAGTTATCGATAAAGTAGCTGGCATTCACGGCCTGACCGCTTGCGGAAAGCGGAAGCAGGATTGCGAGCAGGGCTGCAAATAAAGTAGTTCTGGTTTTCATCGTACGGTCCTCCTCTTAATGTGTTTCACCATTTCCGTCCCCTGTGGGGAGATCCTTGATATCGAAGGTAATACCGCCCCAGAGGCCGGCGGCCAGTTTGGCCTGAACATAGTCGGTCTCCTTCACCGCGCGGGTCACGCCGCCGGAGGTAGCCTCGAAGGCCAGAATCACCTTGGTGACGTTTTCAGCCGCCTTCTTGTCGGCGAACTTCACCTTCAGTTCGAGCGGCGTCACGGTAGCCGAGCCGTCCGCCTTGCCGGAGGCGAGCGTCTGCTGCACCGGCGCGGAGAGGGCAATCAGGTTGTTGGCATCATCCGCAAAGTTCACCGTCAGCTTGAGGTTGAGCGGCAGGGTGTTCTCGGCAGAACCGATAATGGCAGCCTCTTCCGCCAGGGCAATGTATTTGCCCACGGAACCAATCTCCAGCGTGTCGCGCAGGGCCACCCGGAAGTCCTCGCCCACCTGAATCGGGACGTTGACCTCGTAGACAACATTGAAGTTATAGGTAGCGGCGGGCTCGAGCACGGCGGTCTGCGTCGGATCGGTGGACACCGCAAAGCTGATCTGCACGCTGTCGGGCATCATCTTGATGAGCGAGGCGATATCGGCTGCGAGGTAGGTATAGGCAGCGGGACGGCCCTCGTCGTGCGAAGCCAGGAAGTACTTCGCCGTGACGGTCTGGGTTGCGCTCGGGGAGGCCGGCATCGCGAAATTCACCTGAATCTGCTCCGCGGTCTTGGGCGCGTTGTCCTTCCAGGGCAGCAGGGTTGCCTGCACGTTGGCGGGAATGCCGAGGTTGGTGGAAAGGTCGAACTTCAGCGACGGGTTGTAGAGATCGAGCGTCACCTCCAGGTTGTCTCCGAAGGCGCCGGTCAGATCGTCCAGCTCCACGGTCACCTCGTTCCCGGCCAGGTCGTAGGCCACCTTCGCCTCCACCTCGTCCACTTCCAGGTTGGAGAGGGTGACGGCCACCTTGACCTTCAGTTTGCCGGTGGCAACTACCTGGGCAGGCGTGGTCTTGGGATTGGTAACAGAAGCGTTACCCGTTACCGTAACTTTCTTATCCAGCGAGAGTTTGTGCAGATTGGCGTTGAAATCGCCCGCGGCGATCTTCAGCTCCTGCACGCTGTACTGCTGGGAAGCCTGGTAGCTGTTGGTCTTGGTGAGCTTGAGCGCACTGAGGTCGATGCTGCCGCCGCCGGCAATCTGCAGCAGGCTGGCGAAGTCCACCGTGATGTTCGGATTGAGTTCACCGTCCGTCAGCGGGCAGTTCGGGATGGAGAGCGACACGGTCAGCTTGGAAGCGTCCGTGAAGCGGACCTTCGAGAGATCCTGCACCCCTTCCGGCAGGTCGAGCGCCACCGTCACCTGGATATTGGTATCGATGGCCACCGGATCCGAAACCGTGGGCAGGTAGGTGGCCAGCGCGATCTCGTTGTTCTGCGGCAGGAGGGCGATCAGCGGGTTGGAGGCCACGTCCGTCAGGTCGATAATCTCGATCTCCACGTTCGGCGCGAGGCCGCCCAGATCGAGCGCCGTGTTGAGGGCGGGCAGCGAGCTGCTGCCGTTCATCTGGTCGCTGACGGTGATCTTGTAGCTGCCGTCGGCATCCTTCTGCAGGAAGTCGAGCGACGTCTCGCCGAGCAGGTCTTTCATCGTGAGTTTGGCTGTTTCTCCGACAGGCACCGTGAGGCTGTCGCCGCCCACCGTGATCTCGGTGTTCAGCTTGCTCAGGTCGTAGTTCTCATCCACGCAGGATGCGGCGCCTACGGCCACGGCAAGGAGCATTGCAAGCAAACAGAATTTTGATTTCATATCGATAGAAATTAGAGTTTGCAACGTTTAACGGGTAAATATAACAATTTTCCGTGACTTTAGTGCGTATGCCGCCAGAAAAAGTGCCAGATCTTGAAGACGGGACTCCAGAGCACCTCGGAAGGATAGTAGCGCAGGAAACGGGTCAGCCGCCGCAGTTTGCCCCAGAAATAGCGCCCCTCGGAGCGCTTGGCCATGAAGGTGTTGCGCGCATCTGCCTGGCCGAAGTTGCCGGCGGCCAGCACCTCGGCGAGCAGGAAACGGCCGTCCTTTTCGTAGGGTTCCACCAGGAAGTACTGCGGCTCCAGCGCAAAGACCTCCCGCAGCACCCACATCACCGCCGCGGCTAAGCGCCGCATCTTCAGACTGCGCAGCGTGGCCAGGGTCTCGGCGCGCTCGGCCTCCGTAAAGCCCTGTTTGAGCACATAATAGTAGTCCAGCAGCTGCCGCAGGCCAATCCCCTCCTGGAAGAGGTGGCGGTAGATGTGCAGCAGCACGAACACGCGGTTGAAGGCGAGCGTGGGAACAGCCACCGTGGATCCGGGCCGCACCTCGGTATCGCCCTCGGCCACCGTGCCGCCAATATAGACCTTGTTGGCGAACTGCGCCGCCTTCTGCGCGCGGAACCAGCGCCGCAGCCGCGCATGACCGATAGGGGAATTCATCCACGAGGGCCAGAAGTGCGCCTCCACCTCGATTCCGTCAAAAGGCTGACAGTCAATATGGTGACAAAAGAGCTCGTGCACGTTGGGATTCTCGCTTTTGACCAGCCGGATGATCTCGCGCGTGCGGCCATCCAGCCAGATGTCGATATCGCCCGGGGTGCGGACGCCCGGATCGTCGTAGAGGCGGGCCAGCCCCTGCCCTTTCAGGATCACGCCCGGAAAGCCGGCGGCGGCATAGTGGTCCGCCACCACCTGGAGCTCCGCATCGAAGCGGGCATTCTTCTGCCGCACCTTCTGCGCGTCGGCATAGATGCGCATCATGGGGCGCTTGGAGGGCAGCTGCTCCGCAGGGACGCGGTCCAACGCGCTGAGCAGCAGCGCTTCCATCTTGTGGCGCAGGGCTATCGAATAAATCTCCGCCCACTCCTCATCGCTTCGCACGCGGCCCAGATCGGCGCGCGCGCCGACAGCTACCTGCAGCAGGTCAAAGAAGGAGCGGGTGGCGTCGTTCATCTGCGGCGGCGGTATTTCAGGTGCAGCAGTCCCGCCAGGCCGAACGTCAGCACGAAGGCCACGCCGGCCACCACATAGAACTGCACCTCCACGCCCGCCCCGCTCTGCCAGGTGAGCGCCCAGGCGGCCACCACCGCCATATTGAGGGCGATCTCCGCCATGGTGACGCCGAAGTGGCTCAGCCCCGCGTCAATCAGGTAGTGATGCAGGTGGTTCTTGTCCGCCCGGAAAGGCGAACGGCCGTGCAGCAGCCGCCAGAGGATCACGCGCAGCGTGTCGAACACCGGCACCGAGAGCACCGCCAGCGAGAAGGCGATCACCCCGAACTGGTGGTCCACAAACATCAGATATTCCGTGCGGTAGCGGCAGAGCACCATCACCATCGAAGAGAGCACCGTGCCGATCATCATCGTGCCGCCGTCCCCGATAAACATCTTGTTCTCGTGGCCAAAGACATTGTGGATGAAGAACGGGATCAGCGCCCCGATACAGACGGCCGCCAGCGCCGCGGTGGAGTAGTCGTAGGAGAGGAAAAAGACCAGGAAGAAGAGGCCGCAGGCCATGATGCAATAGCCCGACACCAGCCCGTCCACCCCGTCTATCATGTTGATGGCGTTGATGATGCCCACCATCGCCAGCACGCTCAGGGGCACCGCCCAGACCGTGGGCAGGAACTTAATGCCCCAGAGTCCCTGGAAGTTGCAGATGGAGAAATGCGTGCCGTAGATCAGCAGCGTAGCCACCACCACCTCGATCACCAGCCGCACCCACGGTGGGATGTTGCGGATGTCGTCGATCGTGCCCACGTAGAGCATGATCACCATGGCACCCAGCGTGGAGAAGAGGCTCGTGTAGCTCAGCATCGTTTTGAAGTAGCAGAGCCCCACCACGATGCCAAAGAAGACCGCAATCCCTCCCATTACCGGCACCGGGCGCTTCTGCAGCTTGCGCTCGCCCGGGTTGTCCACGATGTTCTTCTCGCGCGCAATCTTGAGAATGGGCCAATAGACCAGCCACGTAGCCGCCAGCGCGCTCACGAAGAGCATCAGCATCCGGTATTTGGGAGCGATGTCCATCTGGATCGTAAAATATTAGAAGCGGTAACCCACGCCCAGGCCGGCGCCGTAATTCATCAGGCCCCACTGTGCCTCCAGATAAAAATACCACTTGGAGCCGAAGGTGAAGCCGATCGGGGCCGTCTGGAACGGGAAGGAAACGCTGAGGGAGGAGCCGCTGTCACTGCTGCCGCCGTCCCCGCTGTCCCCGCTGTCCCCGCTGCCACTGTCGCCGCTGGAGGTCTTGTTCACCTCCGGGTAGCCCCAGGCGCTGTTGTTGCAGTATTTGTCGAATCCGTAATAGACCAGACCGATAGAGCCCTGGCTATAGACGCTGAAACGGCGCGCTTTATAATAGGTAATGCGGAGCGTAGGCATGATGGAGAGGGCCAGCAGCGAGTGCCTGCCGCAATAGACCGTGGTCTCATTCTCCTTGCCTTTGTTCTCCGTATGTGTCTTGGGACCGCTGAAGTACTGGATATCGCTGTTGATACCCACGGAGAGCCAGCGGTTGAAGTTATACCGGCCGTTCAGGTCCAGGCCAAAGGGAAGGCCGAACTCGCCGCCCGGGGTCCCCTCTACCGCCTCATTCGGGTGGCCGAGCGAGGAGAGGGCGTAGATCAGAAGCAGGTTGATGTACGGAATGCCGGAGATACCGCCGTTGACTTCCCAGCCCCGGTACTTGTTCTCCGGGTCCAGGGATTTCTGCGCGTAGGCGGGAGCCGTCATGCCCAGCAGCAGGGCTGAGAGCACGAGGAGGGATGCGAATTTCAATTTCATAAGAACACAATCATTGTATGTCGCAAGTCAAAGGTACGAACAATTTTGCAATAAAAAAACAATGGGCCCGCCTCCACGAGGCGGACCCATCTTAAAAACTCTGAGAGTCGCTTATTTGACGATCGTCACGATAGCGGCGCGGCTGAGCTGGTTCTCGTTGAAGAGGAACGGAGCGACACCACCCTTGCTCTCGACGGTCAGCTGGTCAGCGTTCACACCATACTTCTGGGTGAGTGCCTTGTACACAGATTCTGCACGAGCCTGAGCAAGTTTCGCATTGCGCTTAGCGGAACCCGTAGCCTTGTCAGCGTAACCGGTGATGATGAACTTCTGGTTCGGCATTGCGCTGATGAGTTTCGCAACGTTCTCCACGTTGATCATCTCACGGTTGCTGATGGTGGAGCTACCAATCAGGTAGTTGACGTAAGCGTTCACGTCAAGGTCACCATACTTGTTGGCGTTAGCCTGAGCGTCTGCGAGAGCCTTCTCAGCAGCTGCGCGGGCAGCTTCAGCGTCCTCAGCAGCCTTCTTGGCAGCAGCGCGTTCAGCATCCTTCTTAGCGTTGTCTTCAGCAGCCTCGACAACCTTTGCCTGCTCTGCAGCGACCTCTGCCTTCTTCTCTTCCTCAACGTCAGCCATGGAAACCCATGCACCTGCAGCAGCAGCGGATGCGATAGCACCGGCAGCAGCAGCCTTCTTGCTGAAGTTGAAAGCGTAGGTGAGACCACCGGTCACACCGAAGATACCATCGAGGCCGATGTTGTCATCTTGAGGTGTTCCACCAGCGACTGAAGTAGCATAAGACTGACCATCGAAGTCGTCACCAACGAGTGCGCCACCGAGGGTGATGTCCAGTTTCAACTTGTCGCTGAGCTTAATCTGGTTACGCAGGCGGGCGTTCATCGTAGTAGCCCAAACAGTCTTGGACCAACCAAGAGAAATCGCTGCACCAGCACCAAGTTCAGCAATGAGGTTGTACTTGCGGTCCGGACGATAACCTGCGAAAAGGTTCACCAGACTGACGTTAAGGTTGAAATTCGGATTCAAATACCAACCTTTGTTGATAGCATAGCCAGAAGCATCAACAGCATCTCCTGCTGTAGCAAAAGTGTTGTCAGCGCCAACATAGCCAAGCCCTTTGAAACGGATTCCAGCAACATCAACGCCAAATCCGAAAACCGGGGTAATCCACTTGGAGAGGTTCAAATCGATGGCCGGGAAAGTCCACCAATCAATGAACTTAGCCTTCCAGTCAACTTCGCCCATGTAGAACTGCGTTCCGAGGCCAACGGAAAGCTCCCAGTTCTGACCCAGCGGGCTGGAGACAAAGCTCTGGTTTGCGCCGCTCTCTGCCACTGCGGCAGGAGCGATGATCGCAAAAGCGATCAGAGAGATTAAAAACTTTTTCATATGCATAATAAAAAAATCGTCCTTGTAAGGGATTTAAACAAACATATTACGCGCAAAGATAGCCAATTTTTCTATGCGGCAAGCGTTTTTTTTAATTTTTGCGCTGTTTCTCCAAAAAATTCACCACATCCTGCACGGTCTTCAGGCCGGCGAGTTCCTCGTCGGGGACTACAATGCCATACTGGTCCTCAATCTTCATCAGGAGCTGGAGCACGTCGAGCGAATCGGCCCCCAGGTCTTTCTGGATGGCACTCTCCGGCTTGATCCGGGCCGGATCCGAGATCCGCAGCTGCTTGGCCAGGATCTTCTGTACTTCTTCAAACATATCCATATCGGTAAACGTTTAATATCGTTAACGGTGAATGGCGTGGAAACAGACACCGGTGGCATTCGGGCCGCAGTGGCTGCCCGCAGTCGGGTTGACATTCACCACCTCGAGTTTCAGATCGGCGCCCAGCTTGGCATGGAGGGTATCCCCCACCAATTTGGCCAGGTCATCACTGCCGCAGTTGGCAATCACAATCCGGTGGCTGCGAATGTCGTCGCCCAGGGTTTCCACGTAGCTGACCACTCTTTCCACTGCCTGGATGCGTCCCTTGACGGTTCCGATGCTCACCATCTTGCCTTCCGCATTCATATTGATAATGGGGCGCAGGCCAATCAGGCCGCCCATCGTCGCCGCCAGGCCGCTCACGCGGCCGCTGCGGCGGAAGAACTTCAAATCGTCTGCAAAGAAGTAGCAGGCAAAGTGGTCCACCTCCGTCTTGGCCCACGCGAGAATCTCCTCCGGGGTCTTGCCTTCTTTGAGCATGTCTCCGATCTCGCAGAAAATGGAGTACCCCAGGATTGAGATGCCCTTGGCGTCCACTTCGTAGAACTTGCGCTCCGGATACTTCTCCAGCAGCGTCTTCAGCGCCGCGCGCATCGGCACAAAGGTGCCGGACATCGCCTCGGAAAGGTGGGTGTAGAAGATGTCGTTGCCGGCGGCGAACTCGGGCTCAAAGTACTCGATGTACTTGGCCTCGGAGAGGGCGCTGGTCGTGGGCAGGGTGCCGGCGCGCAGCATGTCGTAGAAGGCCTGGCTGTCGAACTCCGCCTCGGTAAAACTCTCGTATGGATAGATCGTCTCGTCGCCGATCGAGTAGGGCATACTGATCAGGCGGGCGTTGTAGCGGGCGGCCACGCTGGGGGTCACCTCGCAATCGGTATCACCAAAATAGGTTAACATAGCACTATAATATAATCGTAAACGGGCTGACCGCCTTCGGTCAGCATCATTTCAGTTCTCGGATAGTGGGCCTGCAGCTGCTGCAGCAGGGCTTCCGCCTCGGCGGATGGAACCTCGGCGCCGGAGAAGACCACAGCCACCTCGTGGGCGGCGAAGTCCATCTTACCGCAGAGAGCCATCGCCAGCTTCTGGCGGTCCGGGTCATCCGCCACGATATCGCCGCGGGTGATGGCCACAAAGTCGCCGGCATGCACCTGCACGCCATCCATCACCGTGTCGCGGGTGGCAGTGGTCACGAGGCCGGTCTGGACCGCGGCAATCGTCTCCTTGGCCGCGGCAATCACCTGCTCGGCATCCTTGCAGCTGCGATCCAGCGACGCAATGGCCACATAGCCCGCGCCGATGTCCTTGCTCGGGAGCACCACGACGCGGGATTCGGTAAAGAGGGAGGCCGCCTGCTGGGCGGTCATGATAATGTTCGAGTTGTTGGGGAAGACCAAGATGATCTCGGCATTCAGCCCCTTGAAGGCCTCTACGAAGCTCTGCGCAGAGGGGTTCATGGTCTGGCCGCCTTCAATCACGGCATCCGCCCCCGCCTCGCGGAAGGTCTGCACCAGGCCGGCGCCGCTGGCCACCGTCACCACGCCGTAGAGCTGGCGCTGCGCCTGAATCAGCGGTTCATCGGTCTCAGCGGCCGGCGTCTCAAAGTTGTTCTGGATGGTGGTCTCCTGGTGCTGCAGGGTCATGTTCTCCACCTTGATGGTGAGGAACTCGCCCCACTGCTGGCAGTGGTTGAGAATCTCGCCCGGGGTTTTGGTATGGACGTGCACCTTCACGATACTGCCGTCCTTGAAGCAGACTACGGATTCGCCAACGCTGTTGAGCCAGTCGCGGATGGCGGTCTCGTCAAAGCTTTCCGGATCGCCCACCTTGGCCCGCTGCAGGCGGAGCAGGAACTCCGTGCAGTAGCCGAACTCCAGGACGCTGTCCTCGGTGAAGAGGTTCAGGTTGGACGCCGCGTGGGCAGGCTGTGCCTGCGGCTGCAGGTCCTCGGAGGCTTCATCGCCCCGGCCCTGCAGCGCGTCCAGCATGCCGCGGGCAATGCAGAGCATACCGGCGCCGCCGCTGTCCACCACCCCCGCCTCTTTCAGCACGGGAAGCAGCTCCGGCGTGCGCTTGAGCGAAGCGTCCATCTCTGCCACCAGGGCCGTGAAGTATGCCTCAAAGTCGTCGCCGTTCTCAGCGCGAGCCGCGCTCACGGAGTCTTTCAGCACGGTGAGGATGGTTCCCTCCACCGGCACGGAGACGGCCCCATAAGCCGATTCCACGCCACTGTGCATCGCCACCGCAAAAGCGGGAACATCCGCCGTCTGCTTGCCGGTCAGTCCTTTGGCGATTCCGGCAAAGATGCGGGAGAGAATCACGCCCGAGTTGCCGCGGGCCCCCAGCAACATCCCTTCGGAGATGGCCTTGGCCGTAGCTCCCAGGTCAGCGGTCACGCTGCGGTTGCCGCCGTCGCGTCCGGCCGAGAGGGTCATATACATATTGTCGCCCGTATCCCCGTCCGGGATCGGGAAGACATTCAAGTCGTTGATTACTTTCCGGTTCTCGTTCAGCCGCACCGCCCCCTGCCGTACCATCTTCAGGAACGCAAAACCGTCAATCTTTTGTATATCCATATTCACAGTATTCAGAATTGAAACTGCAAATATAGCAATTTGTTCGAGATCTTAATCCCCGCCCTCCTTCCAGCCATTCCAAACGCCTTCCAACACCCTCAACACCCCCAACACCCCCAACACTCCCAACATCCTCAACATCCTCAACATCCTCAACATCCTCAACACTCCCAGACTACTCCCGGAGCACTCCCAAAATGCTTCAGAATGCTTTCAGAGCGCCCCAGAGACCTCCTGGCCTCGCCAAAACTGCCCCGGGGTGCGCCTACAGGTCCATCTGCCGTACCCTTAGGCGCAAATACCCCCTCAAATCGCTCCTACAGGTCCAGCATTCGCACCCTTAGGAGCACCCTACTCACACGCTTGCCGTTCTCCCGCCCTACACTTGATCGAGGTACGCCGCCGCTCGGGCATAGGTAAGTCCTACGACCCGAGCAATCTGATTGACGTTAGACGCGAACCGGAACCGAAGCTGGCGCAGCAATTCAATCAACTGATTCTCACTCAATTCCTTCACAGATACCTTCCCGAACAGAGACCTGCACAAATCCGGTAATGCCGCAGAAATGACCTGGTCCCGGAACGCCGGCAAACCGTCCTCGATGGTTTCTATCCGCTGTTTCGCCTTGGAAGAACTCTGCAAGAAGTAATTCATACGCTTAGGCGTTCGAAACAAGCGCTCTACTCGATCAACATCGACATACGATGATGGTAACACGTACCCTTCTTCACACACTTTCCAATCCGAAGGTACGTCCGCTTTGCAATGCAACAATTTGTACCGTGCCCTGGCAGAAAGATCGCCCAACCTGGTTCCCTTCTCTTCTTTCACTTTGAAGAAGGTCGAGCCCGTTCCCCACGGGTATTCATGGGGTGAGGCGCATATGTTCGCCGCCACACAGTTCATCTGCACATAAGCGACGGCTCTCTCCAGCGCTTCACTCTCCTCCGGAACCGGCCGGATATCCACTTCAAGCCTTCTGAGAAAATCCCGGACGCCATACTTCGCAGCCAGATACTTGGAATATAGCGACTTCCACATCGTCACGAACGTCTCAATATCATCTCTGCGGCCAATCGCCACCAAATGTACATGGTTGGACATCAAGATAAAAGCAAGCACGATAATGCCATACTTGAATGACAGGACGGCCAAATAATTCATCCCGACGATGAAGTCCTCAAAATCTTTGAACAGAAGGCGATTCTCCAAATGCGCCGTTGTTATCAGCCAGTGTCTCATACTCCTCATTCTTTATCTGCACCTGGCCACAAATCGCCCGGCAAGAAGTTTCTACAAATGTATGATCTTTCTCAGATATCTCAAAGCATTTGAACAATAAAAAAGGCCGCAGAGCAGTCAAGCGGCGGCGGGGCGAGAGGCGCTTCTAGCGCCATCTGCCCCGCCGAAAGATTCCGGCGCGCGGCACGCGCGTCGGCCTTTGTGGGGCAGCGCCGCTATTGCGAGCGGCACTGGCAAATTAAGCATTAATAACGAAATCGCTACTAAATAATTTGGATAATAGAAACAAATATGCTACCTTCGCTCTCAAATAATGAAGAATGACATGAAGACGAGCGAATTGAAAAGATATCTTAAATCAAAAGGTTGCTACGAGATGCATACTGGTAAAGAACATGACGTATGGTATTCGCCACTTACAGAAGCCAAGATCCGTATTCCCAGGCACCAATCACTAGAAGTACCTCCAGGAACCCTAAATAGCATTCTGAAGCAAGCTGGTATTAAATTATAAAACTCTATTATTACTTATTTGTTTGACACGCAACATTATTTGTTACATTATGAAAACCTCAAAAATCAAGGCTATCGTTGAAAAAGGATCTGACGGTTTGTTCTCAATTCATTCAGACGATCATTTTGGCACTAGCTATTTTGGTGGGTTTGGGAACTCTGTCGAAAATGCTAAATCAGACTTTTTAGAAAGCATCAAGGAAGCGATTAACGAACAACTCTCTGAAGGGCGAAAAGTACCTGATATTGAGAGTATCGACATTGAATATCGGTATGATATTCCTTCATTTTTCAACTATTTCGACTACCTCAATGTAAGTAAGTTCGCAGATTATGCAGGAATTAACGAAAGTAAAATGCGAGCTTATAAAAGCGGTGTTGCTTTTCCCAGCGAGAAAACGACAGAGAAAATCTTCAAAGCTGCCCACAAAATTGGCAAAGAGCTCAGCGAGACTTCTATTTTCTAATTGCGAAGTAGTCACCTATATAAAGAGTGCCCCTGCTGGCTGCAGGAGCACTCTATTATTATCAAGAAACGGTAAAGATCAAATTGATGAGGGTTTGCGGAGGTGGCCCCAGACGCCGGACCAGAAGGCGGAGGTCATGCTCTCTTTGTAGCAGAGGCGGTGCTTCCACTCGTTGGATTTCCAGCGGCGATATTTCCAGAGAACACGCGGGATGAGATGCTTCGGGATATCCTGCGAGACCTCGGGCGAGAGGATATCCGCCAGAACGCGGCCTTTCTCTTCCGGAGCCTGCAGGGATTCTGGCGGGAAGAGGCTTGCGTCAAAGCCCAGGTCATCCACGCAGATGGCATTGAAACAGCGGAAGATGCCGGTCATACCGAACCGTTCCACAGTCTCTTGCAGCCAGGTCCAGTCTATCTGGGAGCCGTAGGCCTTGACGTGCAGCGCCCAGTCCAGCAGGTGTCGTAACAGAATCTCGGCAGCTGCAAAGTGCCCGGCGGCGTGGCGGGCCAGAAAAAGGGCGTGGAGATTCGGAGAGGGCAGGCATACCGTCTGGCCGTGGATCTCCGTCGTGTGGCTGTCATCGGCGGCCAAGGCCTTGAACACTTGCTCCAAATCCCGGTTGGAACGATGGTGATAGATGTTGATGATATCGTAGTGATTCTCCACCATCTCCCCTTTCCAGAAAAAGACGGTGTGGTGATGGTGGCTGTTGTCGATCTTGATGCCTTTTTCGCGGGCAAGCGCCGCATCCGCCTCTTTCTGCCGACCGAACTGCCAGATATCGATGTCCCCGCAAGGACGGTGACTCGGCACGGGATAGTTCAGGCTGCAGGCATACCCCTTGAGAATCATCATCTGGAAGCCGTGTTCGTTGTAGAACTTGGCCAGGCTGGCGATCGCCCGCGTGTACTTGGCGTAACTCTCCTCCGCATAGAAGGTTTGCCCGAACCAATCGTACTTGATTGCCTCGTTCTCCGGCTCATCCAGTTCCCGGCCCCACGCGGGACGCGCATCCAGGATCCGCTGCAGGCCATCCGCCGCAATCGCCCCGACGCCCTGCCGGATAGCCAGTTCGCTGACCTCCTTCCAAGCAACAGCGTCGGGAAGATTCGTTGGAATCTCCCCGTGAATCGCTGCCCGAAGCAGAAGAAGCAGGACTTCGCTGGATGTCATCTATTTACCGAAAACCGCTTCGTAGTCTTTCTTGAACTTCTCGATGCCCTGGTCGGTGAGCGGATGCTTGGTCATCTGCTCGATCACCTTGTAAGGAACCGTGGCGATGTCGGCGCCGGCGAGGGCGCACTCCGTGACGTGCATCGGGTGGCGGATGCTGGCGGCGATAATCTCACAGCCAATGCTATGGCGTTCAAACACTTCGGCTACCTGCGCAATCAAGTCCGTACCGCGTTCGCTGATATCGTCCAGACGGCCCACGAACGGGCTCACGAATGCCGCCCCGGCACGCGCTGCGAGCAGCGCCTGGTTCACCGTGAAGATCAGCGTCATATTCACTTTGATGCCTTCAGCCGCCAGCGTATGGCATGCCTTGAGGCCCTCAACGGTCATCGGAATCTTGACCACCATGTTCTTGTGAATCTTGGCGATTTCGCGGCCTTCGGCAATCATGCCGGCGGCATCGGTCGTCGTAGCCTTCACCTCCCCGCTGATGGGGCCGTCCACGAGGGATACAATCTCCGCCACCACCTGCTTGAAGTCGCGCCCCTCCTTGGCGATGAGGGAAGGATTGGTAGTCACGCCACAGATGACGCCCATGTCGTTGGCCTTGCGGATTTCGTCAACGTTCGCTGTGTCTAAGAAGAATTTCATATTGCTGATTATTATGTTGTTACTTTTCGTATCGCTCCTCAACCACGCGCCAGTTCACCAGCGGCCAGAGGGCCTTCAAGTGATCTGCCCGGCGGTTCTGATAATCCAGGTAATACGCGTGCTCCCAGACGTCGAAGGTCAGCAGCGGCTTGAGCCCTTGCGTGACCGGATTCCTGGCACCAGCCTCCTGGGTGATTACCAGTTCGCCATCCGGCTGGGCAGCCAACCACACCCATCCGCTTCCGAACAGCCCCACGCCTTTCGCAACAAACTCCGTCTGGAAAGCCTCAACCGTGCCCCACTGCTTCACAATCTGCTTCTCCAGCGCACCCTGCGGAGCGTTGTCATCCATCGGTGCCTGGAACTGCGTAAAGTACAGATTATGATTCAATATCTGCCCCGCATTGTTGAACACAGCGCCATCGGCGGCCCGGACAATCTCCTCCAACGCCAGCCCCTCATACTTGCTCCCGGGCAGCAGCCCGTTCAGGTTGTTCACATACCCCTGCAGGTGTTTCCCGTGATGAAATTCGAGCGTCCGCGCGCTGATCACCGGCTCCAGCGCCGTGATCTCATAAGGCAAATCGATAAGTGTAAACATAGGCTAAGAGATTAACAAGACAAAAATACGAAAAAAAGTTCGCAATGCAATTACAATGATGCACAAATACTTGCCGATATCGGCAAAAATAACTATATTTGTACGCTCGGTGAGACATAACTTGCCGATAATTGCCAACGAGGATGGTGTTTATTTCAGTCAGCGATTTCTCCCAAAAGCACGGCCTGCCAGAGCGGACGGTGCGCAACTGGTGTGCTTCCGGGAAGATTCCGGGGGCGTTCCTGACCGGTAAGACCTGGAGCCTGCCGGCCGATGCCGAACCGCCGGTTCGCGGTTCAGGCAAAAAAAGCCCCTCTCCTCTTCTCAAGCGACTCAGAGAAGAAAAAGAGGGTAAAATCAGCGGCGGCATCTATCACCGCACACAAATTGACCTGACCTACAACTCCAACCACATCGAGGGCAGCAGGCTCACCCACGAGCAGACCCGGTATATCTTTGAGACCAACACGATCGGCATCTCAGAAGACACCATCAATGTGGATGACATTGTGGAAACCACTAATCACTTTCGCTGCATCGACTATATCATCGACCATGCCGAAGACCGGCTATCGGAATCCCTGATCAAAGAACTCCACCGGCTCCTGAAGACCGGCACTTCGGACAGCCGGAAGGACTGGTTCAACGTGGGCGACTACAAACGCCTGCCCAATGAAGTCGGGGGCAACGAAACCTGCCCGCCCGAACAAGTCCATGCAAAGATGGCAGCTCTGCTCAAGTCCTATAACGCCAAGAAGGAGAAATCGCTGGAAGACATCCTTGACCTCCACTGCCAGTTCGAGCGCATCCAGCCCTTCCAGGACGGCAACGGCCGCATTGGCCGCCTAGTAATGTTCAAAGAGTGCCTGGCTGGCCGCATCGTTCCCTTCATCATCACCGAAGAACTCAAGCTCTTCTACTATCGGGGGCTCCGCGAATGGGGGCACGCCAACGGCTATCTTTCAGACACCTGCCTTACGGCCCAGGACCAGTACAAGACCTTGCTGGACTACTTCAAAATCAAGTATTAAGATGCCGCTGGTCAATCTTCTTTTATATTTAGCCTGAAATTTGTAGCTTTGTAACAGTTGTGAAACCAATTATTACCGCCTCTATTCTGCCAATATGACGTTCGTGACAAATAACACTAAGCGATTAACCGCCAATGCTCTAAAAGAAAGCATTACGGCTTATCTTTCGTCACGCGATCCTTACGGCATCATTGGGTCCGAGGTGATGTATGGCAGTTCGCGCCGTGTTGCCGACATGGTGTTCATCTCCAACGGCCATTCTTACGCCATAGAGATTAAAAGCGAATTCGACTCAACAGTCCGTCTTGAAGGTCAGTTGGAAGAATATCAGACCCTATTTGACTACATCATCATATTTTCTGCGCCTAACCATATTGACCGTATCAACACAAATATCCCAGATTATGTGGGGCTTTACAGTATCAACCAATATGGCATTCAGAAGCTCCGCCGCGAAAAAATAAACCGCCACGTTCAGAAATCAGAGATGCTCATCTCTATTCCGTCCGCAGCAGTTAAGACCGATTTTTCTGTCAAAGGCAAACTCTCTTCCGATGAAATCCGTTCCGTCGTCTTGCGGAAATCTATGAAAGAGATTCATTCCTATTTCATCACATACTTCAAGGAAAAGCTTGAATCCTCTCCGTCTCGCAAGATAAAAACAATCCCCGAGCATATTGAAGTATCCGAGGATTATATCATCATATAGATTCCTTTTCTATTCTTATCAATTGCTTATAGATGTGATTGAACATCCTCACGCTTATCCAGAAGTTTGGGGCGCATGAGGTCACTTCTCCTTCAGCGCATTTCACAATCTCGTTTATGCCCCACTTCCCTCTCAGCCCAGAGGGAAAATCCGCATCTCTCACCGTCTCCTCTGCAAGGCTTACATATGTTCCTTTATATTCCGTCGTTCCCTTTGGACGGCGTTTCCAGTAAACCTTTGTCTTGTATTTCAGTGGAATGTCTATTCTAGGAATCCAACCACGAGCCATCACCACTAAGTCCTGTCTGATAGGGTTGATACCAGCATAGTCTCCATATACGATGTCTGAGTAATCAGTTTTAAGTCGCTCATACAGTTTCACTTCCGAATGACTAATGACGATAGGATTTCCCTCTCCATAGTCAAACACACGCTCTGGATATGATGTCGAAGCCACCACATACCTAGCGCTTCTGCCATTCAATATGCGGTCCTTAATGTTCTGGATGCGCTTTTTGCAACGGTTATACGCCAGTTCTATAGCTGAATCCTGCAAGTAACCGCCATCCAATACAATCCAGAGTTCACATCCTTCTGGCAGGTATTTTAATAGCAGTGGCAACTCGTCATAGCAATCTTTTGTCTGAATAGCCGACCTGTACATCACCGCTCCGCAGTTAGCAGCAAGTTCCTTAACCTGAATACCGAAGTTTGTCTCAAAATCATTGTCCTCCCAGTTCAGAAGCACCGATGGGATAATACGCCCGAAGCCGTCCTCCCCCACATTGTCTTTAACAAACGACCGCCATCTCTCATAGCCATTTGCAAAGTGATACAATGAATGAACTTCATTAGATAGCAAGTTCTCGTCTGTTGTAAGGTCAAAAAAAACAGTACGCCCTTTAAACGCCTCTTTCATCTTTGCCAAACGATTGTCAAACGGATAGGTGACAATCTTGTCATTACCCTGTTTAGTCGTTTTCTGCCTGCCACGAGTCAGTTCTATGATGGGCCTAATGCGGTCAAGCATTCCCGGAGTCAACTTCTCCGATGCCTTTATCTCTGCCTCTCCAGTCTTGATGATAGGGATATACATAGCCTTATTCCGATTTCTTGATACCGTAGCCTAACTGTTCTAGTCTGTATTTCATCGCTTCAAGCGAAACGCCAAACTTCAGCGACATTTCTTTAACAGTCTTGACCCCGCTTTTCACAAGCTCGTTCACGTCATTTTCTGGCATCAACAAGCGGGCAGCAAACT
>JAEEGH010006310.1_pt1 | contig 29121 bp, 22 predicted proteins | sample 9134181 | NCBI WGS metagenome assembly JAEEGH01 (sample SAMN16246544, study PRJNA631951) | gut metagenome | biome: gut microbiome; feature: rumen; material: DP-attached | host: Bos | place: Iran: Karaj | collected 2018-10 | reverse complement strand
CATCGACAGCGCACGTTTTGTAGAAAACGCCTACTTTATCAAGACCCGCGAAGAGGGCTACGCCGACAAATCGATACTGGAGATTGCCAAAGAGATGTTCAGCTACGCCGACAGCATGACCATGAGCGCCAAGAAAGACGGCCTCGTGAACATGGGCGGTTTCATAGCCACCAACAAAGAGGACTGGTACGAAGGTGCCAAGCTGTTCTGCATCCCCTTCGAGGGATTCCTCACCTACGGCGGTATGAACGGCCGCGACATGGACGCCCTTGCCGTCGGCTTGCGCGAGAACTGCGATTTCGACATGGTTGAGACCCGCATCAAACAGGTGCAGTACCTTGCCAAGAAACTCGACGAGTACGGCATTCCTTACCAGCGTCCCGCCGGCGGTCACGCCATCTTTGTGGATGCCGACAAGATACTGACCAACGTACCTAAAGAGGAATTCCCCGCCCAGACACTGACTTGCGAGCTGTACCTCGAAGCCGGTATCCGCGCCTGCGAGATTGGCTACATGCTTGCCGACCGCGACCCCGTGACCCGCGAGAACCGTTTCGGCGGACTGGATTTCGTACGCCTCTGCATACCGCGCCGCGTGTACACCAACAACCACATGGACGTGATTGCCGCAGCCCTGAAGAACGTGTACGACCGTCGCGACACCATCAAACACGGCGTGCGTATCACATGGGAAGCCGAGCTTATGCGCCACTTTACAGTGCAACTGGAACGAATTAAATAATTCGAAATTCGGATTTAGGAATTCGGAATTTGTAGGGACACACTGCGTGTGTCCAAAAATTGAAGAGACGTGCTGAAGCGCGTCTCTTTTTTTGTTGGGGTAATAAAAAAAACGTTTTCTGTCGCCCTTTCAGGGCTCATCGGTTCGTGTGTCCTTTATATACGGCGGTTCACACCGCCGCCTGTAGTCTATCGCCCCTTTGGGGCTCTATTATCCGTGCTATTCGTGCCATCCGTGTTCAAACGCAAATTCAATCCGTTCACAGTCCCCTTGAACACAGTTCAAAAAAATTTCGTACATTTGCAACTGCAAAACGAAGCACGAAAAATGAAAAAACACAATGCACAAATTGCGAAAATAGTTGAGGGACTACAAAAATTCTCTCCTGAAATCATCGAGTTCAATCCTCCCGTATCCAATGAACTGATTATCAAATTTGAAAACAAATACAACATACAACTTCCAGATGATTACAAGCAACTGCTAAAAATAACCAACGGTTTTAATCTGATGGGCGACGAAGTACTTGGAATCACTTTCGACAGCAAAAGCTACGATTTAGCGGGAGCGTATCAATTTGAGCATTTCGAGACACAGCTCCCAATGCCAAAGCATTTGATCCCTTTTTCTCCTGATGGCGGAGGCAATTATTATTGTTTTGATACTCAGAAAGAAACAAATTCGGGCTTTTCCCGAAAAATAATATTTTATGCAACAGATTATGAATATAATGAAAATGACACGCCCGAAGAAACTCACGAATGTTTGTCGGACTTCATCAACGAATGCATAATTAATTGGACATTAGAAGATTATAACTATGACGGGAGTAAAAAGAGCAAATGACACTGAGTGAGTTATAACCGACTTAATCTATTGTACTTAATGAACTTATCTGTTCACAGATCACAGTTCACAGATCCCTGAACACAGTTCAAAAAAAAAATCGTAAATTTGCAACTGCAAAACGAAGCACGAAAATGGACACCGTAAGAGCGAAAAAACATCTGGGACAGCACTTTCTGAAGGACCTCGGCATTGCCCGGCGCATTGCCGAAACGCTAGGCGACACTCCTCAAAACGTCCTTGAAATCGGTCCCGGCATGGGGGTGCTTACACAGTTTTTGCTTGCCAACCCCAACTACAACCTGCGGGTGATAGAGATTGACACGGAGTCGGTGGAATACCTCGGCCGCAACTTCCCAGCCCTCGAAGGACGCATACTTTCGGCAGATTTCCTGCAATGCGACCTTGAAGAGCTTTTCGACGGAAGTTTCTCGCTCATAGGCAATTACCCTTACAACATCTCCAACCAGATACTGTTTCGCGTGTTCGAAAACCGCAACCGCATTCCGTTGGTGGCGGGGATGTTCCAAAAAGAGGTGGCGGAACGCATCGCCGCCAAGCCCGGCAGCAAGACCTACGGCATTCTCAGCGTGCTGCTGTCGGCGTTCTACGACATCGAGTACCTTTTCACCGTGGACGAGCATGTGTTCAACCCACCTCCCAAGGTAAAATCGGCGGTGATACGTCTGCGGCGCAACGCCACCCCCACCCTGCCCTGCGACGAGGCTCTGTTTGTGAAGGTGGTGAAGACGGGCTTCAACCAACGTCGCAAGACCATGCGCAACGCCCTGAAACCCTTGGGGTTGCCCTTGGACGGCATTCCCGAAAAGCTGCTTATGGCACGTGCCGAACAGTTGTCGGTGGAGGACTTTGTGCAGATAACGAACATTTTACAAAATTCTAATAATAATTAAGTTATGTCAATACTTATGACCATAGGCCTGGCCCTTACACTCTCAGTCGACGCTTTCGCTATAGCTGCGGGATGTTCGGCCGGAAAAAAGATACCAGTGGCTCACGGAGCCCTTCTCGCTTTGTGTTTCAGCATCTTCCATGCTCTATTCCTTATCGGTGGATACCTTATCGGACAGGCGCTAGGCGGCGAAGCCCAATTCTACAAATGGATTGCCGTGGCTATCATAGCCTTTGTGGGCGTGAAACTGATTCTACGTGCCATACGCAAACCCAAGGACGACAACACAACATACGTAACAGGTTCAAAAACAATACTTTTACTTTCCCTCGCCACAAGTTTCGACTTCCTGCTGACAGGCTTGGGACTGGGCATGTTGCAGGTTGGTCCACGTTTTTGGTGGTGTGCGGGATTTATGGCTTTCTTCACAGTGGCAAGCACCTTTTTCGGTGTACTGATGGGCCGACAGAATCAAAAAAGAAGTCGTCGCTGGGCCACATTTTTGGAAGGCGCGCTGCTGGTGGCCGCGGCAGTGCATTTTTTGATGAAAATCGGGGTATAATTTATTATTCTCCTGTTCGCCTACGGCTCACGAGATCTTGTAAATCTTGTAAATTATTAAGCCTTCGGCTTACATTTTTAAACACTAATTGAACGAATAAAACACATTTTTACGCAAACAAAGCTTTTTCAGGCTATAAATATGACAAAAGTTTTTCCTATCACAGTCTCGGAGAGACTGAATCTCAATAACCCCACACAAGGAACGCAGTGTGGGGACTACATAAACAACTCAAACAAGCAGCGTCTCGGAAGAGAGGCGACTTTGCGTAAAATCAAAGGATATAAATCAACACTATCAAAATGACTAACGAAGAACTCATAAAAAAAATACTACTCGACACCCGCCGCAAAGGCATGGAGAAGGTGGTGGAGTTTTTGGACGAGAACGATTTTTTCGTCCTGCCCGCCTCCACACGCTACCAGAACCGCGAAACGGGCGGACTGGCCAACCACTCGCTGTCGGTGTACCGTTTTGCGATGAAACTGCGTGAGGAGGCCATTGCCGCCGATCCGGCCATGGAGCAGCTTTTGCCCGCCGACAGCGTCACCATTGCCGCTCTGCTGCACGACACCTGCAAGGTTTTCAACTACGCCAAAGACAATACCGACGGGACTTTCCACCACAACTACCGTTTTCCCGTGGGACACGGCGAAAAATCGGTGATAGCCCTGCTGCGCTGCGGTCTGGAGCTAACCGACGAGGAGATTATGGCCATACGCTGGCACATGGGTCCCTACGAACTGCCCGAACGCGACACCTCGCAGGAGCGTAAGGAATACAACATCGCCATAAAACGCACTCCCCTGTGCGACCTTATCCAACGCGCCGACAAAGAGGCGACGAGAGAAAACCTTGGAAAACTTTAAAATTCGGATTTAGGATTTAGGATTTCGGAATTAATTTTCCAACGGTTATACGTTTTATCCTCCGGTGTTTTTGAGGTGTTTGTTCAGAAACAAAAAAAAGTGCCATGTTTTCACGGCACTTTTTATTATTTACTTGCGCGACCTCTCAATCTTGGACGAGGCGCACGGATCGCCCGATGCACCGAGCGTAGTAGTACATGACCACCCTGCCCGAATAGAAGCAGAGGTACCAAGCGTAGTCCGAACCATGGTCCGTGGACGACCAATAGCTGCCGTAGGATCCCACGTTGCCCACATTGCAATAGCGATAGCGGTAGCCCGCGGCGGGCAGAAAAATTCTGTTGCCGTTGGGGCCATAAAACCAACAGCCCCGAGCAGATTCATCCCATACATAGGTGCAGTTTTCTTTTAGCTCTTTGAACTGCTCTTTTGTAGGCAATTGGTCGCCAAACTGCTGCACTGCCTCGTCGTAGGTGTAGAAATCGTAACTGTCGTTGGGGTTTGTTTCGTTTTGGTTTTTCCACAACGTTCCGCTGGGCAGACCTAAATCGACATAACCTTCCGGGGTTATTCCTCCGCCGCCGGGTGTACCGCTTCCTGTACTGTTGCTAACGTTGTCGCAACTTGCAATTGTGGCAAGTGCCATCATGCACATCACACTAAAAAAGAGTTGTTTGAATACTTTTTTCATTTTTTGAGTATTTTAATTTGTTCCTATTATTGCTTTTTTGCTATTATCACGTTTCTACTTTCTCTGACACACGCAGTGTGTCCCTACAAATTCCGAAATCCGAATTCCGAAATCCGAACTAATCCCTGAATTCTTTCGGGTAGCAGATGTAGTATTTGGTGACAGTCTTAGCGAGGAAGTCGTGGTCGAGCTGGTCGGAGGCTTCGCTGATGCCGGTGCAACGGCCGTCCTTGAAAAGTATCTCAATTTCTTGGTCCTGAAAGTCGTAGGCATGGTTCTGCAGTCGTCCGCACTGCACGAAATACTCGCTCTCGGCGGGCGTTACGCCGTATTTCTGCTCGAACATCCGGCGGTAGTGTGCCACACGACTTTCGTCGACGGGCTCCCCTCCTACTTCTATGCACGGCAGACCTCTGTTTATCAGCTGTTTGGCCAGTTGCGAGAGCACAAAGTCGAAATGTGCGGTCCACATCTTGGCGGCTGAAATGATGTCGCTGTCGTCGAGGAGCGCGAATTTCTCCAGTATTTCGGGATTGGCGTTAAGGTCGTCGAGGGTGAGGCTGTTGGTGAAAAAGAAACGCAGATACTCCGAGCAAGGCAGCTCCATGCCGCTGTTCATCAGAAGTTTGGCACGTTTCAGCAGGTTGCGCATCACCTCGTCGGCGGCAATCACAGTTTTGTGCATATACACCTGCCAGTACATCAGCCGGCGCGAGATAATGAATTTCTCGATGGAATAGATGCCTTTTTCGTCAACCACGAGGTTGTCGTTGTGCACGTTGAGCATGTTGATTATACGCTCGGTGCCCACGATGCCTTCGCTCACTCCGGCGAAAAAGCTGTCGCGGTTGAGGTAGTCGAGGCGGTCCATGTCCAACTGGCTGGAGATGAGCTGGTGCAGGAATTTCTTTTCGTAGCTGCCTTCGAAGATACGTATCGCCAAGGTCAGGCGTCCGCCAAGTTCGTCGTTGATGCGGTGCATAAAGAGTTTCGAAAGTGTCTCGTGCTCAACGCCTTGTATGATAAAATGCTCCAGACAGTGCGAGAAAGGGCCGTGTCCCACGTCGTGCAGGAGTATGGCGGCCTGTGCCGCGAGAGCCTCATCGTCGGTGATGGCCACGCCTTTGTCGCGCAGCACGCCGATGGCTTTTTTCATCAGGAACATGGTGCCCAAGGCATGACTGAAACGCGAATGCACGGCACCCGGGTACACCAAGTACGACATCCCAAGCTGACGGATACGCAGCAGACGCTGGAAATAGCGGTGCGACACCACGTCGTAAAGCAGCTCGTTGTCGAGGGTGATGAAACCATGGACGGGGTCGTTGATAATCTTGGCTTTGTTGGTTTTCATATTATAGTGATGTGTGAACTGTGAGCAGTGAACTGTGATTGGTGTCTTCGACAGGCTCAGGCACCGGGAGTGCAAGTCGAGGTCACTGAGCTTGTCGAAGTGCCGAAACCTTGCATTGTCAATTGTTCATTGTCAATTGTAAATTGTTCATTTATTTAAAAATAATAGCTACAAAATGAATCGTGGTGCCGCTTTCGTTGCGGATGCTGTGGCGGTTGCCGCCGCCGGTGAAAACCACGTCGCCGGCGTGGAGCAAGTGGGTGTCGTCGTTGTCGGTAACCACTGCCTCGCCTTCGAGCAGGTAGTACATTTCGGCATCCATGGTGTGGTCGTGTTCAGCAATCATGCTGCCGTGGGGCAGTTCGATAACGGCACACATCGAGGTTTTGCCGTAGGTTTCGTCGGAGTAAAGCAGAAACTGTTTTGTAAGTTCGCCTTTCACGTTGCCCGAGTTCTCCACGTGCAAGAGTTCCATGTCTTCTTTTTTGCGTATCATAAACGTTCTTTTAAAAAAAGGAGGATGCCGCAATCAAAGAGACATCCTCCATAAAAGTCAAACTTAAAAAGGTTATTCCTCTTCGGCGGCCTGTTCTTCGTAGGCTTTGAGCAGTGCCTGCTGAACATCGGTGGGAACGAGTTCGTAACCGCTGAAGGTCATGGTGAATGTACCGCGGCCGCTGGTGAGCGAGCTCAGGGCGGTGCAGTAACGGTTCATCTCGGCCAACGGGGCTTTTGCCCTGAGGGTGGTGTATTTGCCTTCGGCATCCATACCCATAACGATGGCACGACGTCCCTGAAGGTCGGTCATAACGCCTCCCTGGCTTTCGGTGGGAACAGTAACGGCGATGTCGTAGATGGGTTCCTTGATCTTAGGAGCAGCCTGTTTGAAGGCTTCGCGGAAAGCGGTACGTCCTGCAATCTTGAAAGCGGTTTCGTTGGAGTCAACGGGGTGCATCTTACCGTCGTAGATGTTCACCACGATGTCGCGGGCGTAGGAACCTGTAAGAGGACCTTGCTCCATCTTTTCCATGATACCCTTGAGGATAGCGGGCATGAAACGTGCGTCGATGCTGCCGCCTACGATACAGTTGTTGAACACCAGCTTGCCACCCCATTCCAGCGGATATTCCTGAGTGTCGCGGATGGGATACTTGGTCTGGTTGGGCATACCGTCGTAGTAAGGCTCGATAAGCATGTGAACTTCACCGAACTGGCCGCTACCGCCGGACTGTTTTTTGTGACGGTACATGGCTTCGGCGCTCTTGGTGATGGTTTCACGATAAGGAATATTGGGAGCGGTGAAGTTTACAGCCAGTTTGTACTGGTTTTCGAAATACCATTTAACGGTGTTGAGGTGCAGTTCGCCCTGACATCCGAGGATGGTCTGACGAAGCTCGCGGCTGTTCTCGAGAGTGAGGCTGCGGTCGTAGGTTACGATGTCTTTCAGAGCGGCGCCCACTTTCTCGTCGTCGCTGCTGTTGGCGGCCTTCACGGCTACAGTGTAGATAGGAGTCGGGAACTCGATTTCGCAAACAACGTCGTCGGTGTTCTTGGCGGTGGTAAGAGTATGGTTGATTTTCACATCTTTCAGCTTGATGGTGCAGATGATGTCACCAGCTTCGGCTTTCTCGATTTTCTGACGGTTTTTGCCGGCGCAGATGAGAATCTGCGACAGACGTTCCTTGCTTTGGTTGACGCTGTTCACCAGATCCATGGCTTCGGAAACTTCACCGTCCATGATTTTGATGTACGAAAGTTCGCCGAGGTGCTGTTCGTTGGCAGCTTTGAAAACGAAAGCGATGGTGGGGTTGGCCACGTCGTAACCGACGGCCTTGCCGGCTTTGGTCTTGGGTTTGTCTATCACTTCGCAAGGAGCGGGAACGTTGTCGTTGATGAATTCGAGCAGACGGGCAACACCCATATTTTCTTTTGCCGATGTGCAAAGGATGGGGAATATGTCGCGTTTGTCGAGAGCCAGTTTCAGGGCTTTGGTGAGGTCTTCGTGCGAGAGGTCGCCGTCCTCGAAATATTTTTCCATCAGTTCGTCGTCGGCAGCGGCGGCTTCCTCAACGAGGGCCATGCGCATCTCTTCGGCTTTGGAAGCTTGGTCGGCAGGTATGTCGCTCATCTCCACTTTGTCGCCTTTGAAAGTAAGCTGTTTGTTAAGCACTATGTCGATAACGCTGTTAAATCCTACACCCTGATTTACAGGATATTGGATAACGGTGCATTTGGGTCCGAAGAAATCTTTCAGCTGGGCCACAGCTTCGTCGAAGTTGGCTTTTTCGGCGTCGAGCTGGTTGACGGCGAAAATCATGGGCATGTGCATTTTCTGCGAATAGCGGTGAGCTATCTCTGTTCCCACTTCGATGCCGTTCTGTGCGTTGACCACAACCACGGCAGTCTCCACTGCGCTGAAGGCGGCCACGAGTTCGCCCTGGAAATCGGCGAAACCCGGAACATCGAGGATGTTGATTTTTTTGCCGCCGAACTCGCTGTACAGCAAGCTGGTGGATACCGAGTTCTTACGGTCGATTTCTATTTCACGGTAGTCCGAAATAGTGTTTTTGTCGTCAACGGTGCCACGACGATTCACAACGCCGCCGTTGAAGGCCATAGCTTCGGCCAAAGTTGTCTTTCCCGATTTTGCACCTCCTACAAGGGCAATATTGCGGATTTCTGATGTCTTGTATACTTTCATCTGCTCTTTAGATATTGTGTTATTTATTGCGTTTTTTTATTTTCAAAATATAAGGCACTGCCGTTTTTGGCGGCTCGCACACTCGCCAACCTCATATATAAAAACCTGTTAAACAACGTATTGCATTATAAAACAAGGCTTTATATGCGGATTTTTGAGTTAGCAAATTTACGATTTTTTTTGCAATTATGCAAGAAAAAATTTGAAAAAGAACACGAATTGCGGTTTTGAAAGATCACGGATAAGACGGATGGACACGGATGGCGGTAAATCTTTATATGTTCTCCTGCTCAGCTTCGCTTCGCGAGATCTTGTAAATCTTGTAGATTTTGTTCGCTTCGCTCACATATTTTCAGACCACTGATTACATTTACACACGGATTTGTTTAAGTCTGACGGGGTTCACAGTGCCATAATCGACCTCAAATTAGTGTCCGTAAATGTTCGCCAAATTTCAAGTTTGATTGGCTTATAGTCCTCAAATAACTGTTTTACAAACTTGATATCAAACACTAATCGGAAATCATTTTTATCAGCATCTTCGACAAATTCGTGTTTTGTACCAACGCGAGCCACCTCAATCTGATATAAATCTCGGATACCTTTCCCTTTTGCGTATGGCATAAAATAGTATAACTTATTAAGTTTTACCGTGGATGGAAATTTTTTGCCAGTAAAATATGCCTTTGCGTTCTGAGTTGTGTACGGAACTATGTACTTGTCCGGTACAAAACAGACTAATACATTTTTGGAATCATCAAGGTTGTATTTATAGCCACGTCTTTTTCGAACCTTAGGATTATTGACAATGCTGGTATTGTTTGGATACTGATTGTACAAGTCAAACATATCTAACTCAAAAAGCGTTGGTGGCAACATATCGTGTGCTGCTTTATATGCATCTTCAAATTGTGTCTCTTCTGGATTTTGAGCATCAATATCGTTAAAAAGACGAATCAATGAGCGTCCTATTGCATAAGCGAGGTTAACTGGTACTGCATTGCCAATTTGCTTGTATTGGTCACTCATATTACCAGCAAATTTCCAATCATCTGGGAACGTTTGTATGCGTGCATACTCTCTGACTGTCAATGGACGAGTTTCCGTAGGATGACATCGCTCCGTCTGTTTCTGTGCTGGAGCGCAAGTCAATGTCAGTGACGGTTCATCCATAGAAAGGCGACGTGCCATACCAGTTTTGCCGCCTCCCAAAAAAAAGCTACCGCCCATATATTCTTTTTGTTCTTCAATTGGCAAATCGCGCCAATCCCCTCCCTCGGGCACCATCGCCATTATTCGAGCTTTTTTTGCAGGATAGGTTTGGCCTTCCGAGGCAGGCACATCATCATCAAAAAGTTCTCCACTAAAAAAAGCGTCTCGCAGCGTCATTACTCGATGATATGGATCCGGCCATTTAAAACGGATGCCTTTTTCATAAATATCATTACGAATTGCAATCAGTATCAGTCGTTCTCGTTTTTGAGGCACCTGATACATCATCGCTTTCAAAACTCTCGGTTCTACCAAAGTATAGCCCAACTCTTTTATTGCATTTCGAATAACGCCTAACGTCCTGCCGTCATCGTGCGACAATAGACCCTTCACATTTTCGCCCATAAACACCTTCGGCTGGATTTCTTTCACAGCTCGTGCAAGCTCAAAAAACAATGTTCCGCGAGTATCGCTCAAACCGCCTTTCTTTCCAGCGTAAGAGAACGCCTGACATGGGAACCCGCCTGAAAGAAAATCAACCTTGCCGCAGAGTGGTGTAAAATCCACTTTACGAATATCGCCTTCGAGTACGTTCCAGTCTGAATGATTTCGCTTCAATGTTTGGCATGCCATTGCATCCATTTCATTCAGCAACACATGACGAAATCCTGCCAAATGCATTCCAAGTGCCAATCCACCAGCACCTGCAAACAACTCAACGGAAGTAAAGTCACGCAAAGGTGCTGTATGGAACTCTTCATCCCAATTGGAATTCAGCATCATTTTAACTGGCTCAATATCCACCAAATCCTCCATAAAAAATCCATCCTTGCCTTTCTCGTTCCTATGATAAGGATAAACACCACTTTCACCCCACCTTTGAGTTGTAGCGAGTGATGTGCCAGTTAAATCGGCCAAGTTAGTTGCAGATAAAAATGTTGGCATTGTTAGAAATTATCAAATCCTTCGTACGTCTTGAATGCAAGCAGGTATAGACTCTTGATAATGTCTGAAGATATTGCTGAAAGTTCTGCAAATACCGTGTTCTGATTTGCTTCATGATTCATAGTTTCTACGACATCATCAAGAATAAGCGGTAAAGCGCGACATAATTTCGCAAATGCTTCAGAATCACCAAAAACAATTTCATAGAATTTATCTATAGAGACTCTGCGAACATGATCATTATTGAATTGTTCTCCATCAACCGACACAACCCACGTTCTGTTCTGCGATTTTGTAGCTATAACTTCAACAAGCATACAAGTGGCACGGCTATCACGAAGTATTTTATTCTGCATTTTCATATAAGTCTTCTGCGATGCCGAAGAATTCATTGTATTATGCTTGTTTTTCATCTCAACAAAAATATGCTGTTCTTCGTTTACAACATCGAAACCCTCATTGGGAACTTTCCAACCATTTCCAGCATATTGGAATAAGTTTTGATGAAAATAGCCTATATGATTGTTATTAGACTTATCCATCTGACGCATGCATTCCGAAGCCACGACCTCTTCAATCGAACGACCATATACTTTAGCGTCAAACGTAAGTTTAATAGGATCAACTATATTTTTATTAAACTCTTTTAAATCGATGTTTGCGCTATAACGCAAAACAGTTTGCTTAACATGATTAAAAATGTTCTCATCCGAAATAAAACCCAAATTATAACTTTGCATACCAAATCACAAATTTAGAACAACTTTCTTTTTTATTAAATCATTTTTATTTCTCGTATTCCTTTTTATTAAGGTATTTGATTTCTTCCATGCCTTTCTCGTCTTTCTGGCGGATAAGCGGGGCCACGAGGAAGCCTTCGGCGGGCATCAGGGCGTGGAGGTTCTGTATCTTGCCCTCGGGGTCGATAAGCACGAAACGGGGGTAGGTATAGACGCTGAACTGGCGCAGCAGCTCGAAATTGTTGTTGAAATGCAGCCAGGTCCAACGGGTGTATTTCTCGCTGTTTTTGGAGTTGCGCAGGAAATGGTAGAATTTCTGGAACTCGCGGTCGCACGAGATGGTCACGAAATCCAAGTCGCAAGTCTTGGTGATGGTGTCGTAGAAATGTGCCATGGTCTCTATCTCGCTCAGCGACGAAGGTTCGCCCACACGCACAAAGCTCAGGTAAACCCATTTGCCGCGGAATTTGTCGAGGCTCACCATCTTTTTGTCCACATCGGGCAGCTCCACGGCAACCTTGGCTGTGGCGGCGTCCTGCGCGCGTTCGAAATTCTTCACCAGATTGTCGGCAATGGGCTTGTGCTCCTTGAATTTGGTGTTGCTCACCAATCGTTTCAGCATCTCTATCACGGAAGTGGAGTTGTAGTTGCGGAAATCGTAGTACGACTCCTTCATGGCTATGATGGCGGCCAACTCGCGAACCTGCTCGTTGCGCAGCAACTCGTTGGTGCCGATGGAGTCGATGTAGGTGTGCACGTCGAGGTTGTCGATCCAGTCGGAGAGACGCTCGATAGGCACGTTTTTCATGCCTTTGCTGATGACGTGCGAATAGATGGAGCAGAACAGCGACATATAGTTTTCGTCGTAGTACATGATGGGTTTCTGGGCTATGTATTTGTCCACCATTTTCTTACGGCTTTCGTAGCCAAAAGCGAAACGTATCTCGGCCAGTTTGTATTCGCGGTAGCGGTCGAAATACTGGTTGCCGGTGGCAGGCACCATTTTCTCTATTTCCATAATAAGGGTATCCACATATTTGCGGTTGGCGCGATAGCGTTTGTCAAGCGAGCGGCTGTATTTCTGCAACAGCACCGACGCCACGCTGTCGAAACGGGCTATGGAGAAGTTGATGTCGGTGGCGGGCAGGTTCTGGAACACCACGGGCAGCGCCTCGCCGGCAAGGTAGATATTCTCCTTTTCGTCAAGATTCCAGTCGAAAGTGGGGATGGCAACCTCGTAGGTGCGCGAAGGCTCCACGTAGAACGACTGCGAGTAGTTCTCCACCTGCAGGAACACCAGCGCGGGATAGTTGAAATAGGCCGACAGCTCGAAAGTGCGGCCGTCGCGGATGGTGTCGGTGGCCAGCAGCACCTCGTTCATCGAAATGACATCGGAGTAGCGGAAAAGCTGTATCACTTTGCCGCCCGCGTTGGCGGCGGTACCTTTTATTGTTACGTTGGGCGTCTGGGCGAAAAGTCCGCAGAAAGCACCCACTGCAAGAGCGAAAAAGAGAATTCGTTTCATAACTGACGTAAAAAATTCGTTATCAATAATTTAAACACTACAACAGGACTTTTTCACCCGTTGTAACACAACCGCAAATTTACACAAAAAAAATGACTTTTTCCGCCCACCCACATATTTTTTTGAACATGGACGACTTAATTATTTAGAACACGACCCACGCAATATCTTCCGCCTTGCAGCGTTATTTTACTTTCAAAAGTCCCAAAATCATGCTCACCCTCGACACCTCCGAAATGTGCTCGCACCTGCAGAAAAAGCTGTTCGACAACGACGGCATCTACCACCCTATCTGGACCGCCATACAGGACGACCCCGAACTCACCGCCGTGGTACGCTCGCGACAGCTGCACATCTACCGCAACGGCAAGAAAATACTTGTGCTGGCCGGAAAATCCGCACCGAAAATCATCAGGGAAGACAAAATTTGCGAAATATTGAAACAATAATCCAAACGCCCTCCAAAAATGAAAAAAGCATTTTTAATTTGCTCCGCACTTCCCATTCTTGTCGCAATGACCGCATGCAAGAGCGGAAAATTGACTGCTGTACGCAGTACCAATGAAGACTACAATAAAGCCATAAAAAGTATGGTTTATTGCTCTTGCCTTCCTTTTAAGCCTTTTAATTTTTCTCCGACAGACAGTTTACTCATAGATAGTATGCTACGCAACCTTATCAATTCTGAAAAAAATGATTCCGACTTTGAACTGTTGTGGAACAAGAACATTCTCAGTTATCGCAACACTTATATTGTTGAATATGAGTATAAAATAAAAGATTCTAGCAACCTTTCAAGCATCCATCGCATTGCTTTCTTTGACACCCTTTTTCGTCCTTTGGGGTCAATAGTTGGCAAACAGTTAGAGTACAATTGCTGCGCTTATTATTTAGCAACCGTTGATTGGAAAAATGATGAATTGCCCACTTTGCATCTCTTCCGATGGGGATATGGCGTATCACTACCCGTGGAAATTGGAAAATATGCTCCAAAGAATTTTTACATAGAAGATTACTGCTTCGATTTAGGAGGCTGGCTATATGTTAGGGGACACAAAATAGTTAACGGAGTTCGCAAAGAAAATACCGTTTATATGCGTTTGAAAAATTGAACAATAGTCATCTATATTAAGCCTTTGCTTCACAACAAAAGAAATCTATGAAAAAAGCATTTTTAATTTACTCCGCACTTATCATCCTTGTCGCAATGACCGCCTGCAAGAGCGGAACAGCAAACAATGCCGGATTCATTGCCAGCGCTACAACAGCAACAAATCCAGACACACTTTGGGCAGATGATTACAGCTATTGGGAAATCAAAAATCCATTCTCTGATAACGGAAAAACTGTACTGTACCGCAGTTGCGTGTACGAGGAGCAGATGGACGGCAGCTCAAATGAGATTGTTTTGTCATACTACCTAAGGACTCGTGGAACAATGGCTTACGACAGCACGTTGCACAAAATACAATCCATTTTTGGCGACCAATTCACCGACAAATTGGCTGAATCGGGCGAGACTTTAAATCATGTTTCGTTGGGCGAGACTCCGCGACATTGGTACCCAGTGCGACGCTACAAAGGCAAAAACTATCTTTATTACATAAACGGATGCGGTCTCTATCTCACCGAAGGAGCGATTATCTCTGCATGCGGAGACTTTTGGCCCTACCAATTGAAAGGGGTTGAGGAGTTATCCGACGGCAGTTTCCGTTTCTCATATATCGGCCTCAAAGATAGTGTTGAAACCGCCACAATGCAGCTGATAGACTCGGAAAAAGGCACATATCGTTTAGATAGTTCCTTAAAAAGCATTGGCACTTTCTACACAACCGAAACTCACCTCGAAGAGTACGACATTATCGAATTAGAAGGCGACCCGATTGTCTCTATCGACGAAATCGAATTTGAAAACTGACGAAAGATAATCTGACAAACAAATGTTTTCCTCCCCCCATCACTCCCCTTCTTTCCAACCTTTTATCAATCAACCACTTATTTTTATTAACAGAAACATTTAATAAATAATGTACGAAAAAGTCGTTTTTCCGAAAAATAAGTGGTAAATTTGCACTTTATTAATCACAAAAATAAAAAACAAAAAACATAAAAATATGGCTGAAAACCAAATAATTAAAAAAGACGACCTTGTAGTCCGCTTTGCAGGCGATTCGGGCGACGGCATGCAGCTCTCAGGCACGCTGTTCTCCGACGCATCGGCACTTACAGGTAACGATATCGCTACTTTCCCGGACTATCCGGCAGAAATCCGCGCCCCGCACAACACCATCGCAGGTGTTTCGGGATTCCAAGTACACGTGGGCAACCACATCTACAGCTCGGGCGACAAATGCGACATTCTTGTGGCTATGAACCCCGCCTCTTTCAAATCCAACCTGAAATGGGCCAAGAAAGGCGCTGTGGTGATAGTTGACATCGACACTTTCACCGAAGAGGCAATGAAAAAAGCCGGTTACGAATCCGACCCGTTCACCGACGAACTCGAACGCGAATACGCCATCGTGAAAGCCCCCATAACATCCTTCACCGAACGCATCGGCAAAGAACAGGGCGCCGACAAGAAAACCTACGACAAATGCCGTAACATGTTCGCCCTCGGCATCATCTTTTACATGACTCACAAAACGCTCGACCAGACTTTCGCCTACCTCGAACGCAAATTTGCCAAGAAACCCGATGTGGTGAAACTGAACAAAGCCGTTCTCACCGAAGGTTACGAATACGCCGACAAGGTGGAACTCATCCACTCCCACATCGTCGAAGCCGCTCCGGCACAGATGCCCAAAGGCCGCTACCGCAACATCACGGGTAACGTGGCCACCGCTTGGGGTCTGCTGGCTGCCGCCGAACGTTCGGGACTGAGACTGTTCCTCGGCTCCTACCCCATCACCCCCGCCACCGATGTCATGGTGGAACTGGCCAAACACAAAGCCCTCGGAGCTCGCGTGTTCCAAGCCGAAGACGAGATTGCCGGCGTTTGCTCGGCTATCGGAGCTTCCTACGCAGGAGCACTGGCCTGCACCTCGACCTCCGGCCCCGGACTGTCGCTCAAGAGCGAAGCCCTCGGACTTGCCGTGATGGTGGAACTGCCTCTGGTTGTCGTCGATGTACAGCGCGGCGGCCCCTCCACAGGTCTGCCCACCAAGACAGAGCAGAGCGACCTCAACCAAGCTCTCTACGGCCGTAACGGCGAAGCCCCGATGATTGTTGTTGCCGCCTCTTCGTCGGCCAACTGCTTCTACTGGGCTTACACCGCCGCCAAGCTGGCTCTGGAGCACATGACACCCGTCATACTCCTCACCGACGGCTATCTGGGCAACGGCTCGCAGCTGTTCCGCATACCCAAAGTTGCCGACCTGCCGAGCATCACACCGCGTTTCGCCAAACCCAACGACCCAAACTACCGTCCTTTCCGTCGCGACCCCGAGACTTTCGCTCGCGAATGGGCTCTGCCCGGAATGGAAGGCCTCAGCCACCGTGTGGGCGGACTTGAGAAATGCCCCGACGGCCCCCTCAGCACAGATCCCGAAAACCACGCACTGATGGTTTACAACCGTCAGGAGAAAGTGAACTGCGTGGCCAACTACATCCCCGAACAGGAAGTTATGGGCAACCCCGACGCCGACCTACTCGTCATCGGATGGGGCGGCACCGCAGGCGCTCTCACCCTCGCCGTGGAAGAGATGAACAACGAAGGCAAGAAAGTGGCTTACACCCATTTCAACTACATCTGCCCTCTGCCCAAAAACACCGGCGACATTCTGCGCAAATACAAGAAAATAGTGGTCTGCGAGCTTAACAACGGACAGTTCGCCGGCTACCTTCGCACACAGTTCCCCGAATGCCCGATGCACCAATACAACAAAATAATGGGACTTCCGTTCGAAGTGGGCGAATTAAAAGATTGTTTCACCAAAATTTTAGGAGAATAAGTTATGGCAGAAAGACATTTTGTTCCAAAAGCAGAACGCGAATATACAAAAGCTGATTTCCAGAGCGACCAGATGGTGAAATGGTGTCCCGGCTGTGGCGACCACGCCATACTGAGCTCCTTGCTCAACACTTTCCCGAAAACAGGGCACAAAAAAGAGAACATACTGATGGTTTCCGGCATCGGATGCTCGTCGCGTATACCGTATTACGTGGACACCTACGGTTTCCACAGCATACACGGACGTGCCTGCGCCATAGCCACCGGAGCCAAACTGGCAAACCCCGCCCTCAGCGTGTGGGTTAACATGGGCGACGGCGACTCCATGGCCATCGGCGGCAACCACCTTATCCATGCCGTGCGACGCAACCAAGACCTCAACATCACCATCTTCAACAACGAAATCTACGGTCTTACCAAAGGTCAGTACTCGCCTACAACCAAGTTCGGCCAGATTACCAAGACCTCGCCCTTCGGCACCATCGACTACCCGTTCAACCCGGGCGAGCTGGTGATGGGCGCTCAGGGCACTTTCTTCGCACGCGCCCTCGACTGCGTTCCCGCCCTTACCACCGACATAATGACCCGCGCCGCCCAACACGACGGCACCAGCGTGGTGGAAGTGCTCCAAAACTGCATGATTTTCAACGATAAAACTCACGCTGCCATCACCGACAGAGAGGTTCGCGACGACCGCACCATAATCCTCGAGCACGGCAAACCGATGATTTTCGGCAAGGAGAAAAACAAAGGTCTCCGTTTCAACGGACGCTGCCTCGAAGCAGTAACCATCGGCGAGAACGGCATCACCCTCGACGACATCATGATACACGACGAAACCACCGAGGACGCCGGTATCCACATGATGCTGGCACGCATGAGCGGCAACCTGCCCGTTGCCCTCGGCGTTATCCGCAATGTTAAGAAAGTATCCTACACCCAGCTCTACGAGGATCAGATGGACGAGTGCAAAGCCAACGGAAAATACAAATGTGTGGACGACCTGCTCAACAGCGGCGACACTTGGGAAGTTTAATCCAGTTAAGAGTTAAGAGTTAATAATTAATAATCAAAGAGACGCAAGGGATTGCGTCTCTTTTTTTTTGTGTGTTGCGGATTTGGAATCCAAATTTAATAAGTTGGTTCAGTGTTTTTGCAAAGCCTCGAGTTGATTTTTCAGAGCTTCGTTTTCGGCTTTTAGCCTGCGGTTTTCGGTTTCGAGTTCCTTCAGGCGGTTCTTCATCTCTTGGCGGTAGCTGGTGCGGGCGTCGCTCATACGCTCCTTAACGCCGCCTTCCTCCACAAAACGCTGCTCCAACTGCTTGAGATAGGAGGCAAACATCTTGTCGGTGATATGGCAGAGGGTGAGAGCTATATTGCAAAACTCTTCGGCGGTGCATTTCTGTGCGAAGGGGCGGTAGGCGTCCACGTGGTTGTTTGTGCGGCAGTAGGCCAGCATCTTTTCGTATCGCGGGTGGGTGCTGTTCCAGATGGGTAGGTTGTTCTTGTTGAGGTAGTCCTCGTAGTCTTCCCTCAGTTCTTGGAAACTGGCTCGGCCAACGTTTACAAGTTTCACCTCGGTTTCGGAGCTTGTCATGGCTGCCTCACTGCCCTCAACTATGTTCTGCTTGCCACTGCGCGCGGCCTGGTTCATCTGGTCCACGGTGCGGTCGCCATAGCGCGGAAGGAAGCGCTTGCAGAAGATATCGGTTATGATAACCAGCACCTCAGCTTTCTGGTAAATGTGCAAGCTTCGGTAATTCGCAACACGCTTGAAGATGCTTTTTTTATTAGAGGGTTTGGGCATACAATATAGTCTTTTGTTAATAATGTTATAGTGGTGGTTATTATCTCTAGTACTACTAGTCAAACTAGTCATACTAGTTGATCTAGTAACACTAGTTATACTAGTTTCTTATGTTAGACAGAGTGGAAACTGTTACTAATCTTTCTTCCTCTCTTTCAGCTTCAGCTCCCAGTTCCAAGCGTCGCGGGTCATGTCGTCGAGGGTTTGTTGGGCTTTCCAGCCGAGCTCTTTGTTGGAGAGCGTGGTGTCGGCCCAGATTTTCACTATGTCGCCCTCGCGCCGGCCGGCAATGCGGTAGTTGAGCTTGACGCCGGACATCTTCTCGAAACTCTTTATCACTTCCATCACCGAAAAGCCGTTACCGGTACCGATGTTGAACACCTCGAAAGCGGCTTTGCCCTTGCCATTGAGAAGCCGTTCCACGGCCACCACATGCGACTTGGCCAAATCCACCACATGTATGAAGTCGCGGATGCAGGTGCCGTCGGGGGTGTCGTAGTCGTTGCCGAAGACGCTCAGCTGCTGGCGTATGCCGATGGCAGTCTGCGTGATAAAAGGCATAAGGTTGTTGGGCACTCCGCGCGGCAGCTCGCCGATAAGTCCCGAAGGATGGGCTCCGATTGGGTTGAAATAGCGCAAGGCTATGGCGTGGACTTTGTCCTGCTTGGCGCAGTCGGCAAGTATCTCCTCCACAATCTTTTTGGTGTTGCCGTAAGGCGAAACGGCCGATTTCAACGGCGACTGCTCGCTGATGGGCAGCGTGTCGGGCTCGCCGTACACCGTACACGACGACGACTGCACAAAGTTCTTGATGCCGAGCCGTTCCATATTCGACAGCACGTTGAATACGATAGACAGGTTGTTGTTGTAATATTTTAGCGGCTCGCTAACCGACTCACCCACAGCTTTGTAGGCAGCAAAATTGATTACCGCCACAATGTCGGGATGACGGTCGAAAAGCTGCGTTGCCTGAGTTTTGTCCGAAAGGTCGGTCTGCTCGAAAAGCGGACGTACGCCAGTAATTTTCTCAATGGAATCGACCACCTCGGCCGAGGAGTTGCTCAGGTTGTCGGCGATAAGCACCGTATATCCTTTATTTATCAGTTCCACCGTAGTGTGCGAGCCGATGAATCCCGCACCGCCGGTAACAAGAATTTTAGCCATTTTAATCTTCTTTTGTCGTTGTAAAACGCACTTCCCAACTTCAGGAAAGTACCTATTCTTTAAAAAGACGGGGACACAGATGGTGCGTCCCCGTCAAAAATTTTGTCAAACAAATTATTTGAAAGCGTTCTCGCTGAGGCCTTTGCCTGTGATGGCGAGGTCTTTCATATAACCGGGCACGTCGTGTCCGAGGTATTTCTCCACATACAGTTTGGCGAGGTACTGTCCGAGCATGAAGCCGTGTCCGCGCAAACCAACAAGCAGTCCCACTTCGGGGTCCACTATGTAGCGCGGCTCGGTGTACCAGCCTGCCCACACTGCGTGGATGCCCACCTCGCGGAGGTTGGGGATCCATTCGCAGAACATCTCGCAAACGATTTCGAGGAACTCCTTGCTGTTGAATTTCAAGTTCTGACGAGCCTCGTAGCTGTCGCAGTCGGGACTAGCGCAGCCGATAATCTGGCCGGTGTGGTGGAACTGCTGTCCGTAAACGGCACTGAAGCCTTTGTAATGACGACGGTCGATAATCATGTCGAGGGCATCGCCGTTGACGCCCATCATAGGCAGACGGCGGGTGATAAAGGCTTGGTGCTTAACTGGATACAGACCTGTATCGATGCCCAGCTGGTCGGTGAAACGTTCTGCACCCCAGCCCATTGCATTTACAAAGTGTTCGCAGTCGTATTCCACATATTTTCCTTCGTGGGTGCGTACCAGAGCCAGCACGTGGCTGCCGTTGCGCTGCACCTGAAGCAGCTCGCAGTCCTCGTAGTAGCGTCCGCCTTTCGAAACGCCTATGCCGCGGATATAGTCGATAACACGGCCGGGTGTTGCCTGCCAGCAGTCGCGGGTCATAAGGGCGTGGCTATAGGTGGTTTTGGTGTCGTCCCAAAGGGGAGAAATCTCTTTCTTAAAATCCTTTCGTTCAACCATATAGGCATCGCTCCAAGCGCGCGAGGCGTCGAGGGATTTGTAGGTGGCTTCGTCGTGGACGAGGTTCACATAACGGGTCGGTTTGTATCCGATGTCATGGACTTTGGATATCTCTTTGAAAATCTCGTGGTTATGCTGAGCGATGTCGGCGATGTCGGGGTTGGAGAAGGCCGGACGGCCGCCGCCGATGTTACGCCACGAAGCGCCACGGTTGTAGTTCACCATCACAGGGTTGAAACCTGCCTCGCTGAAATAGCGGAACAGTCCGCTGCCAGCGATACCGCCGCCTGCGATGAGCACACGCACGCTCTCGCGGGTAACTTGGTTGCTCTTGGGGAACACCAGCACATCTTTCTGACCTTCGGTGTAAACATCGCCGAGGGTAACTTGATTGCTGAGCGGTGCACGCGGAGTGGCGTCGCCGGTAACTTCGATGCCGTGGGCACGCAAAGTCTGACGGGCACGTGCTATGCAGCGTTTTCCGCGGCAGGGACCCATACCCATACGGGTGATATGTTTCAGCTCGTCGACCGAGATATATTTGCGGTTGCCGATGGCGGCAAGCAAGCCTTCGAGTGTAACATCCTCGCAGTGACAGATATATGTCTCGCCTTTCTCGTCGAACAGAGGTTTCATGTTCAGCGGTTCAGGATAGCGGTCTTTGGCGATGAAGCCTTTAATGTCGGTGATAACGCCTTCGATATTAGCCACATGCACACGTGCAACGTTGGTTTTGTTCTCTTTCTTCATCACCTTTTCCACCACGCCTTCGCCGATTTTCTTGCCGTTGTTGTCGACAAGATAGACCTCGGTGCCTTCGTTCACGGCGTATTCTATAGGCAGGAAACACCAGTTTTTGGCGGTGTTGTAGCCGAAGATGGCCAAGCCCGGGCAGTGGTTGACACACTCCATACAGCCAATACATTTTTCATAATCCACTGTGGGAGTGCTACTTGTGGTAGGCTTGCTGATAGCGCCCTGCGGACAGCTGAAGGTACAGGGGTTGCAGGCGAAGCCGTAAAGACAGTCGAGCTGGACGAAAGGTTTCATCTGCATACGCTCGGGGGTAGGCAGGTTTGGTTTTTCCAAAATACGCACCGGATGCTGCTGCGAGTCGATGTATTGACGGGAGATGTCGAGATATTCGTCGTAGTTGAAACGGATGGAGAGGTCCTGAGCAATCTCGTAGGCAGCCTGTTTTCCGCGCAACACAGCGCTTGTACCCTCGCCGATACGCACTGCGTCGCCAATGCCGTAAACACGGTGGCCGAACAGCTCGCGACCTTTGGTAAGCAGCTGGTTGTCAGGAGTCAAGCCAGTGCAGATATTGATTATGTCGATATCGTCGATAACCTGCTCGGTTCCGGCGATAGGTTTGAAATTCTCGCATTTGGCGATAACCGCTCCCACAATGCCTGTGCGGTCGTCGTTGGGAATGGCGCGGACGAGGGTGTAGCCCGTCATGATGGGGATACCGAGACGGCGCACACGGTTGGCCTGCACGGGGAAACCGCCCTCGCGGGGCATTGCCTCGATGATGGCTTTGATGGTGGCACCTGCCTGCATTCCCTGATAGGAAGTGAGGTAGCCGATATTTCCCGCACCGACGGTGAGCACACGTTTGCCGAGGAGCGTATGTTCCTGATTCATCATCTTTTGGAACACTGCAGCGGTGTAAACGCCCGGCACATCGTCGTTTTCGAAAGCAGGCATGAAAGGAACGGCACCCGTTGCCACAACGAGCTGCTGTGCATCAACGTAAGCCAGTTCGCCGCTGACGATGTTCTTTATTGCCAGACGGCAGCCTTCGAGGATGTCCCAAACGGTGTAGTTGAGCAGAATGCCCTCCTGGTTGTCGCCGGCAAGGGTTTTGGCAATGTCGAAGCCACGCATGCCGCCGTATTTCTTCTCGCGTTCGAAGAAGAAAAACTGGTGGGTCTGCATATTGAACTGTCCGCCAATGCGGGCGTTGTTATCGATAACGATATTGTCGATGCCGAAAGCGTTGAGCTGTTCGCGGCAGGCAAGTCCGGCAGGACCGGCACCCACGATGGCGACGGTGGTTTTGTATATTTTATGCTGGACATCGGCGTTTTGAGGCTGGAGTTCGGGCATTGCCTCGTCGGGGTTGAGCATGGCGACGTTTTTAACGCCATCGACGGGGGTTATGCAGATACGGCGCACTTTGCCGTCGACAAGCATCTCGCATGCACCGCATTTGCCGATACCGCACTCCAACGAGCGGTTACGGCCTTGCAGCGAATGGCTGTGCACGGGAAATCCCGCTTCGTGCAACGCTTTGGCGATGGTGTAGCCCTTGCGCGCCTGTACTTTCTGTCCATTGTAAAGAAATTCGGTTATCTCGCTTTGCGGGATGTCCAAAATAGGGTGATTCTCAATCTTATACATACTATTAAGAGAGATTTTACTGGCAGGCTCAAAAAACTTTATTCAGCCGAGTTGGGCGGCGAGCCAATTATCCGCATCACCCGACGTAACAGGTTGCAAAGATACATTTTTTTTCACAAATAAGGAAGATTTTTATGAAATTTATTAAACAACCGACACACCGTGCTATAATTCAGTTTATTACCACGGCAGACGATGGTCGGCAAACACCATTTTCACAGCATTTGCGACACATATATAATATAGTATAGGGGGCAACGCCTATTTCTCGAAGAATTTTTTGAGATATTTGGCGGTGTACGACTGCTTGCACTCGACCAGTTTTTCGGGAGTGCCCGCGAAAACCACGTTGCCACCGCCCACACCGCCTTCAGGTCCCATATCTATCACGTAATCAGCCACTTTAATAATATCAGGATGATGTTCTATCACAATAATGGAGTGTCCGCGCTCGATAAGACGGTTGAACGAGGTGATAAGTTTTTGTATGTCAAACAGATGCAATCCCGTCGAAGGTTCGTCGAAGATGAACAGCAGTGGCGATGTGGCGGTGCCTTTCACAAGGAACGACGCCAGTTTCACGCGTTGCGCCTCGCCACCGGAGAGCGAACTCGACGACTGCCCGAGCTTGAGATATCCCAAACCTACGTCCTGCAAGGGTTTCAGCCTCTCCACGATGCGCTGCGGAGTGGCGGCAGTGTCGGCAGCGAAGAAGTCTATCGCCTGATCCACAGTCATTTCGAGCACCTCGAAGATATTTTTGCCGTTGTACAGCACTTCGAGAGTGTCCTCCTTGTAACGTTTGCCGTGACAGTCCTCGCAAACGAGGTGCACATCGGCCATAAACTGCATCTCGATGGTGACTGTGCCTTCGCCCTGACAGGTGTCGCAGCGTCCGCCTTCCACGTTGAACGAGAAAAATCCGGGCTTGTAGCCACGTTTCACCGCCAAGGGCTGCGATGCGTACAGCTGACGGATTTCGTCGAAAGCTTTGATGTAACTCGCAGGGTTGGAGCGAGTTGAACGCCCGATGGGGTTCTGGTCGATCAGCTCCACGCCGGTAATCCTGCTCAGGTCGCCGGAAACGTCGGTGCATTTGCCCGTATAATCGGCCATCTCTTCGTTGAGACGTTTCTGAAGCACGTCGTAGAGGACATGTTTCACAAGACTGGTCTTTCCCGAGCCGCTCACGCCCGTCACAACTGTCAGATTGTTAAGCGGAAACGCCACGTCGATGGTTTTGAGATTGTTCTCCCAAGCACCTGAGATGCGGATGAAATCGCGGGGCTGACGACGCGAGGCGGGCAAGGGTATGGAGCGTTCGCCACGCATATAAGCCGCTGTAAGCGAGCGACTTTTCTCTTCAAGAAGCTGGTCGAAAGTGCCGGCAAAGACAATCTCGCCGCCAAGACGTCCGGCGTAGGGTCCCACATCTATAATATAGTCCGCCGAGCGGATGATGTCCTCGTCGTGCTCCACCACGACAACGGTGTTGCCCAAGTCGCGGAGCTGTTTCAGCACTTTAATAAGACGGTCGGTGTCGCGAGGATGCAGACCGATACTCGGCTCATCGAGTATATACATCGAGCCCACCAGCGAGCTGCCAAGGCTTGTGGCAAGATTAATACGCTGCGACTCGCCACCGGAGAGGGTGTTCGAAAAACGGTTGAGAGTGAGGTATCCCAACCCCACGTCGAGCAGGTATTTCAGGCGGTTGCGAAGCTCCACCAAGATGCGTTGCGACACAGACTGCTCGTATGGCGTAAGTTCCAGATTTTCAACAAAGTCGTAAAGCTCGTCGACAGGCATCAAAACCAAATCGGTGATGGATTTGCCGTTGATTTTCACATAGTTGGCATCCTTGCGCAGACGCGAGCCACGGCAGTCGGGACAAACGGTCTTGCCACGGTAGCGGGCCAGCATCACGCGGTATTGTATCTTATACGCCTGACTTTCAATCCATTCGAAAAAGCCGTAGATACCCGGAAAATCGCCCGAGCCATTCCAAAGCATATCTTTCTGATGCTCGTCAAGTTGAAAATAAGGACGGTGGATTGGGAATCCAATCTTGCCCGACTGCTTGATTAACAGCGCTTTCCACTCGCGCATCTTCTCCCCTTTCCAGCACACCACAGCGTCCTCGTAGATGGAGAGTTTTTTGTTAGGCACAACGATATTTTCGTCGATGCCGATGGTGCTGCCGAAGCCCTGACAGGTGGGGCAGGCACCGTATGGGTTATTGAAACTGAAGAAGTTAGGATTCGGTTTCTCGAAAGTGATGCCGTCGGCCTCGAAACGGTTGGAGAACTCGTGCCGCTGACGGCCGTTATCGTCCTCTGTCTCGATATAGCAGAGTCCGCGGCCCTCGTAGAAAGCCGCTTCGATGGAGTCGGAAACGCGCACCAGAAAGTCGTTCTCGGCGTCGGCGAGGTGCAGGGTGATACGGTCGATAATCAGCAGCAGCTCCTTGGCGGAACGCAGAAGCGATTTGTCGGCCATCAGATCCTCGATACGCATGGCCTTGCCATCCACGAGGACACGCAGAAAGCCTTCCTGCAAAAGGATTTCGAGCATGGCGGCACGTGCGTTGGCGTTGTCGGCATCGATGGGTGCAAGCAGCATCAGCCGCGACTCGTCGGGCAGGGATTTCACGAACTCCAGCACGTCGTTCACCGAATGGCGGCGCACCTCCTTGCCGGAAACGGGCGAAAAAGTGCGGCCGATACGTGCGAAAAGCAGTTTCAGATATTCGTAAATCTCTGTGGATGTGCCCACTGTGGAACGCGGGTTGTTGGTTTTCACCCGTTGCTCAATGGCCACTGCCGGCGAGATGCCGTGGATATAGTCCACATCGGGCTTGGACATGCGTCCCATAAACTGGCGGGCGTAGGAGCTGAGGCTCTCCACGTAGCGGCGCTGTCCTTCAGCGTACAGAGTGTCGAACGCCAGCGACGACTTGCCGGAGCCCGACAAACCGGTGATTACCACGAGTTTGTTGCGGGGTATGGCCACATCGATGTTCTTGAGGTTGTTTACACGAGCCCCTTTTATAAAGATGTATTCGTCTGACTGTCGGTCGTTTGCGCTCATTTATCGTTTCGATTACTGGTCTGCAAAAATACACTTTTTTCGGCAGAAAACCAAACATGCCACAAATCAATATTTTGTGGTAAAGACTATAGCGAATCGTCGCAGTTCTGTCGTTTGGGTTGTAGAGACGTGGTGCACCGCGTCTCTACAGACAATCAATCGCACCATCATTCTTTTTCTCAGTTCACACTTCTCAGTTAACTCAAAAATCAACAATCAAACAATTAAACGTTCAACAATTCAACAAAAAATCGTATCTTTGCACAAACTTTTAAAACCCACGCAACCATGATAAACATAGCATTATTCGGGGCTCCGGGCGCTGGTAAAGGCACCCAGTCCAAGATGTTAGTCGAGAAATACGACCTCACCTACGTCTCCACAGGCGACGCCCTTCGCAAGGAAATCGCCGACAAAACCCCTCTAGGACTTCGCATAAAAGACATTATGGACGCCGGTCAGCTGGTGTCGGACGAGATTGTGGTGGAGATGATAGAAAAAATCATCGCAGGAAACACCCGCAAGGGCGTGCTGTTCGACGGCTTCCCGCGCAACGTGGCCCAGGCCGAGACTCTGGACAAACTTCTGGCCAAGTACAACACCTCGCTGCTCTGCATGATAAGCCTCGACGTGCCCCGCGAGGAGCTAGTGCGCCGCATGCTGGAACGCGCCAAAATCTCCGGCCGCTCCGACGACAACGAGGAGACCATCAAAAACCGTCTGCGCGAATACGAGAACAAAACCCTCCCCGTGGCCGACTACTACAAAGGCAAAGGCCTCTACATCCCCGTCATCGGCTTCGGCAATATCGATGACATCTCCCGCAACATAATGAAAGAAATAGACGCGAAGATAGTTGAAAGTTGAAAATTGAAAATTGAAATGCTCCTTGCCGCAAGCGACAGAAATCTAATAAATCTTACCAAATCAAACAAATAAATATTATTTCGCCGTAGGCGAAAAGAAATGTACAAGATTTACAAGATCTCGTGAGCCGTAGGCGAACAGGAGAACAAAACAAATAGATACACAGATCTTTCGAGCCGTAGGCGAGCAGGAGAATAAAAAAAAAAATTTACCGAAACAGAACAAGATTCATGAGCTCAAACTTTGTTGACTACGTAAAAATCTGTTGCCGTTCGGGCAAAGGCGGTGCCGGTTCGGCGCACCTGCTTCGCGTGAAATACAACGCCAAGGCGGGTCCCGACGGCGGCGACGGCGGTCGCGGAGGACATATCATCCTGCGTGGCAACCGTCAGCTGTGGACGCTGCTGCACCTGAAATACACCAAGCACGTGATAGCCAAAAACGGCGTGGCCGGCGGACAGAACCTCTGCACCGGCGCTCAGGGCGACGACGTGATTCTCGACGTGCCCCTTGGCTGCATAGCCCGCGATGCCGAAACTGGCGAACAGCTGTGCGAGATTGTTGAGGACGGTCAGCAGGCCATCATAGCTCCGGGCGGCCGCGGAGGCTGGGGCAACGACCATTTCAAGTCGCCCACCAACCGCACCCCGCGCTACGCGCAACCCGGCGAGCCGGGCGTGGAACGATGGGTTATCATCGAGCTGAAAATCCTTGCCGACGTGGGTCTGGTCGGTTTCCCCAACGCGGGCAAGTCAACGCTGCTCTCCGTGGTGTCGGCAGCCAAGCCCGAAATTGCCGACTACCCTTTCACCACCCTCGTGCCAAACCTCGGCATGGTGCGTTACCGCGACGACAAGTCGTTCGTAATGAGCGACATCCCGGGCATTATCGAAGGCGCCTCGCAGGGCAAAGGGCTGGGGATCCGCTTTTTGCGACACATCGAGCGAAACTCCATACTGCTTTTCATGATTCCTTGCGACTGCGACGACATCAAAGCGCAATACAAGATACTACTCAACGAGTTGAAACAGTACAACCCCGAACTGCTTGACAAAGAGCGCATTCTGGCCATCACCAAATGCGACATCCTCGACGACATTCTGGAAAAACAGATGAAAAAGACGCTTCCGCGCAACGTCGAAACCATTATGATAAGCGCGGTGAGCGGAAAAAACATAATGGAGCTTAAAGATTTGATTTGGAAAAAGTTAAACACCCCCGCCGATGGAGACGACAACAATTGACTACCTGAACAGCGTGGACACTGAGCTGTTCTACTGGATAAACCAGCACCACTGCACCGTGGCGGACTATGTGCTTTACGCTTTCACCCAGCATTGGTCGTGGATGGTGATGATTGTCCTTTTCTTCGCCGTGGCGGTGGTCAAGGCACCGGAAAAACGCTGGTGGTGGCTGCTGATAGCAGGCATAGCCCTCTGTTTCCTCCTTGCCGACCGTATCACGGTGATGTGTTTCAAGGATATGTTCCAGCGGCTGCGGCCGTGTCACGCCCTGCCCGACGTGCGTATGATTTTCGGCATGGGCTGCGGCGGACAGTACGGATTTGTGTCGGGACATGCCGCCAACAGTTTCGCCACGGCGATGTTTTTCGCACTGTGGTGCCGCAAATACGTGAAAGCCATGCCCTACGTGGCTTTCGGCTGGGCGGCGATAGTTAGCTACAGCCGTCCCTACCTTGGCAAGCACTACCCCGGCGACATCATCTGCGGCGCCCTGCTCGGACTCCTTATCGGATGGCTGGTGTACCTGCTCGCCACCTTCGTCCGCAACAAAATCGA
>JAEEGH010006309.1_pt1 | contig 29122 bp, 14 predicted proteins | sample 9134181 | NCBI WGS metagenome assembly JAEEGH01 (sample SAMN16246544, study PRJNA631951) | gut metagenome | biome: gut microbiome; feature: rumen; material: DP-attached | host: Bos | place: Iran: Karaj | collected 2018-10 | reverse complement strand
AAGAAACTTGAGTTGTTTTAACTTTCTTTCCTTGTTTGAGCCAACCATAGAATTCTTCACAAGAGTAATCTTTCCAGTCAATGTCAGCGCGGTATTCAACACCATCGACGACTAAACCGAAATAGAAGTATTCGAGGTTGTTTTGTTTTCTAAGTTCTGGGGTTAAATCAGAACTTGAGTCGGTAAAAATTTGATATTTAGCCATAATCTCCCTCCCGATACCGCTATTTTTACAAATAAAAAAGGTAATGACTAGTATTAAGTGATTACCTCATAATTACAAATAGTTTACAGTTGTAACATTTGTTTTTAAGCACCATCGATATTGGTGTCACAAATATTCCTGTGACTATCGCGTTTTCTTTCATGTTCGCGTTCACGAAGCATGTCAATGTCTTCTCCAGTGAAATATCTGCTTCTTCTTTTGCGTCTTCTTGGTCTATATTCATCCATATTACAAACGTTGCTCCACAAAGTCTTGGTATTCTTTGACTTCCTCTAGTGTTTTAAATTTGCTCATAAAGAACCTGTCGCCCATCGCTCCACTTAACACATACGGATAGTACCCGTACGCGGACAAGCAATCATGATATTTATTAAGCACTTCCTGATCGTTATGAAGATATGTCACATTGTTTCTTCTAGAACCGCATGCGGCATAGTATTTTTCCATTGTTAAATCTTGTCTATTCTCATTAAACGCCATGACGTCCGCCCAAATCTTATAGCAGTTAACTGATTGTGAGAAGTTAATGAGGTCAGGCGTATATCCACCCGCTGGGCGCATATTAGTTTCAAGAGCGACAATGTCGCCAATTTCACCAACATTTTTAGCAGGATTTTTTAACCTAAAAAACTCTAAATGGAAGAATCTTTTCTTCACGCCAAAAGCTTTGATAACTTTTTGGCCAATTTCTTTAAGATCTTCAGGCACTTCTTGTAATGTGTAATAGAACAAGTCCTTACCTTCCTTTACCACATCAGCGACTGATGGAGGGAAGAAATTAGAAGCACAAAAGACAACACGGCTATCATTATCCGCTATACCGTCAAAGGAAATAATATCCCCATCTAAGAATTGTTCACAAATATATGTAATCCAAGATTCTTTAGTGTTGAAGAAGTTATCAACATCTCTTTCATCTTTAATCTTATAGTCGCCTGCGGCACCTACTCCGATGTCTGGCTTAATGAATACAGGATAACCTACCTTGTCAATAAACGCCATTAATGATTCTCTATCACTAACAAGGATGTAATCCGCTACTCTTGCACCGGCTTCCTTATAGTGTTTTTTCATTAATGATTTGTGCTGCCAGTATTGTAGTTCGTCTGGTCTAACACCATTAGGGATATTAAAGATTTTTCTTAGTTCTGCATCTCTTGCTAACCAGAACTCATTGTTACTTTCTAAATAATCAATTTGTCCATATTTGTTAGCGAAATATTCGACCGCTCTTTTTTCATTTTCAAAGTAGTCCATGTCGTTGCAGCAATAATATTCATCTAAAGCGTTTTTAAGTTCTTCTCTTAAGTTATCGTATGGACAATCCCCAATACCTAAAACACGGAAGCCATTTTGTTTTAAAGCTTCCGCAAATCTGTAATAGGTTTCCGGGAAATGTGGTGATATTAAGATGAAGTTTTGCATAATTAACGCTTAAATATTTTGTTTATTGTTCTGTTCAATGGATTTAGTCTTGGATAAATCTTCAAATAAACTTCCTTATAAATACGGTTGTATTCTTTGTGATTGTCCATGTTTGGCTTAAAGACGTGTGAAACATTTGTCATATGTTCACAAGCTTCATGTACGTCTTTAAATTCACCAACTGCAGTAAATGTCGCAATTGCCGCACCTAAAGATGTGGATTCAATTGTTTGTACTCTGGCAATTTCTAAGCCAAAGATATCCGCGGTGATTTGACAGATTTCATCTGAGAGAGATCCACCACCAGAAATCCTTAATGATTTAACTTTATGTTTTTGAGATTTTTCAATGCTTTCTAAGCCTTCGCGTAAGGCAAATGCGATACCTTCCACGATAGCGCGGTAGATGTGCTTACGTGTATGGACACTTGAGAAGCCCACGATTGCGCCTTTGGCTAATGGTCTAGCTAAGCCTGGTCCCCAATATGGTTGAAGAATTAAGCCATCACTACCAACAGGAACATCATTGAGCCATTGGTCAAGAATAGCTTCAATTGGTTTTTCTTTCTCTTTGGCTTCTTTTTCTAATTCGCTTGCGAATTCACTAGCGAACCATCTAAGCATCCAATACCCACGGTATATTTGTACGTCTAGGTTATATAAGCCTGGGACCGCTGCGGCATAGGCAGGTAAGAATGGTTCTGGTTCATGATATTTTGGATTACTAACTTCAATTGTACATGCAGTGCCATATGAAAGAGCGCCGATATCTGGAGTTAAACAACCCAAACCGATGGTTTCACATCCTTTATCACTACCCGTGGCGATTAATTTTAATCCTTTTGGTAGCCCACACTCTTTAGCGATTTCATCAGTTAGTCGACCAATGACTTCACCTGGTTTAACAACACGTGGAAGCATACTTTGAGGAATGCCGAAGATGCGACCTTTCATCGCTCCTTCTTTATACCATTCGGATTTCTTGTAATTTAATGGATAGTGACCAGTTAAGCCACCAGGAGAATCCGCTAATTCGCCTGTAAGGCGATAGTTGATATATGTTGAGATATTAACGTATTTTTTAGTTTTGGCCCATATTTCTGGTTCATTTTCTTTAATCCAGTGTGCCACTGTGCGGGTGCGGTTCATATTGACTGTGTCCATCATGCCCACAAGATTAAATGCAAATTTATGTAATGCTGGAATTTTTTCTCTTGCTTCCGCTAAACGTTGATCCATCCATAAGATGACTGGTCTTAATGGTTTATTATTTTCATCAAGTAAAACTGCGGAATCTCTAAATGTGGTGACAGTCATACCGACGATGTCATCAAAGTTTTCGACACATTCTTTACTAAGTTTTTTGAGACATTCGACTAAATTATCCCAATAGAAATCCGCAAATTGCTCCGCATAGCCTGTTTTAAGAGCAAATGAAATAGGTTTATATGCTTTTTTTGATAGGTATACTATTTCACCAGACTTATTAATTAAAGCGGTTCTGACAGATTGTGTTCCAAAATCTAGTGTTAGTACTAATGGATTGTTATTCATGTTTGTTTCTCCCAAATACGACAAAGTCCATTCTTTCTTTATAGTTTATACGAAAATAAGCGAAGTGGCACTTTTTTTAGAAAAAAGTATGCTTATTTACGTATGTGTGATAATATTTAAGCGCTGTGAGGAGACTCACATAGACCTGCAGGAGGATTATTATGGCAGAAAAGAAATATGTCTACCCTTTCGATGAAGCCTATGGTTTAGGAAAAGAATTATTAGGCGGTAAGGGTGCCGGCTTAGCGGAAATGAGTCACATTGGTGTCCCAGTTCCAGAAGGTTTCACAATCACAACTGAAGCTTGCACACTTTATTATGAAAGTGGTAAAGAAATCCCAGCATTTGTCGTCGATCAAATTTTCGAAGCTGTTAAAGGCATTGAAAAGAAAACAGGCAAGACATTTGGTGGAAGCAAGAATCCATTATTAGTGTCTGTGCGTTCTGGCGCGAGAGTCAGTATGCCAGGTATGATGGATACCATCTTAAATTTAGGTTTAAACGAAACAACATGTGCCGCGATTGCTAAAGAAACAAACAACGAACGTTTCGCAATGGATAGCTATCGTCGTTTCATTCTTATGTTCACAAACATCGCTAAAGGTCACCCACGTGATGATATGGACAAGATGTTAGATGACTTAAAGAAAGCAAATGGCTACAAATTAGACACAGAAGTCACTGCTGAACAATTAAAAGAATTAGTGGCTAAATACAAAGAATACTACAAAAAGACATTCGGTGAAGAATTCCCAACCGATCCAAAAGTTCAATTAATGGAAGCTGTCGCAGCCGTCTTCAGAAGCTGGGACAACCCAAGAGCGAACGTCTATCGTATGATGAACAACATCCCATATTCATGGGGCACTGCTGTTAACGTTCAATCAATGGCTTTCGGTAACAAGGGTGAAACATCAGGTACAGGTGTTGCGTTCTCACGTAACCCAGGTACAGGTGAAAAAGTCATCTCCGCTGAATACTTACCAAACGCTCAAGGTGAAGACGTTGTCGCGGGTATCCGTACACCTCTCCACATCGATGAATTAAAAGCTCGTATGCCAGAAGTTTACGAACAATTCGTCAAGACCATTAAATTAATGGAAAACCACTACCGTGATATGCAAGATATGGAATTCACCGTTGAAGACGGTAAATTATACTTCTTACAAACACGTAATGGTAAGAGAACCCCAGCCGCCGCTTTAAAGATTGCTTGCGATTTAGTGGACGAAGGTTTAATCGATGAAAAAGAAGCAGTCTTAAGAATCGATCCAGTCAGCTTTGATAAATTATTATTACCAGGCTTTGATAAAGACGACTTAGCCAAGAAGACACCAATCGCCTCTGGTTTACCAGCTGGCCCAGGTGCAGGTACAGGTAAAATCGCTTTCACTGCTGAAGAAGCTCAAGCCAGAAAGAACGCTGGTGAAAAAGTTATCTTAGCCAGAGCCGAAACATCTCCAGAAGATATCGTTGGTATGGTTGCCGCTCAAGGTATCCTTACAATGCGTGGTGGTATGACATCTCACGCCGCTGTCGTTGCCCGTGGTATGGGTAAATGCTGCGTCTGTGGTTGCGCTGCCGCTGTTATCGATGAAGAAAAACGTACACTCACCATCGGTGATAAAGTGTATACCGATAAAGACACCATCTCTTTAGATGGTAGTACAGGTAAAATCTACGAAGGCGAAATCAAGACAGTTGAACCAGATTTAACCGCTGGTTACTTCGGTAGATTAATGGGTTGGGTTGACCAATATAGAGCCCTCAAAGTTAGAACAAATGCTGATACACCAAGAGATGCTAAACAAGCTAAGATCTTCGGTGCTGAAGGTATCGGTCTCTGCCGTACTGAACATATGTTCTTCGCTAAAGACAGAATCTTCTCAATGAGAAAGATGATTCTTGCTGATAAAGTTGAAGATCGTGAAGCTGCATTAGCCGAAATCGAACCAATGCAACAAGCTGACTTCGAAGCCCTCTATGAAACAATGTTACCATTCAACGTTAACGTTCGTTTATTAGACCCACCACTACATGAATTCTTGCCACAAGAAGAAGAACTCATTAAAGAATTAGCTGACGCTCTTAAGATCAGTGTTGATGCTGTCAAAGACAGAATCGATGAACTCCACGAAGCCAACCCAATGATGGGTCACCGTGGTTGCCGTTTAGCGGTCACATATCCAGAAATTTGCCGTATGCAAACAACTGCTATCGTTAAAGCCGCTATCAACGTCAGCAAAAAGACAGGTACCTTAGTGCAACCAGAAATCATGGTTCCATTAGTACTTGAAGAAAAAGAATTAGCCTTCGTTAAGAAGATCATCTGCGAAACCGCTGATAAGTTAATCGCTGATTCCGGTTTAGCAATGCAATATCACGTTGGTACCATGATCGAAATCCCACGTGCGGCATTACTCGCTGATGAAATCGCTAAAGACGCTGAATTCTTCAGCTTTGGTACAAACGACTTAACACAAATGACATTTGGTTTCTCTCGTGATGACGCCGGCAAATTCTTACCAGCTTATTACGAAACAAAGATCTTTGAAGAAGATCCATTCAAGACCTTAGACCAAAACGGTGTTGGTAAATTAGTCCAATTAGCCGTTAAGTTAGGCCGTGGCACCCGCCCAGACCTCCACGTTGGTGTCTGTGGTGAAACAGGTGGCGATGCAAAATCTATCGAATTCTATCACAAAGTCGGTTTGGACTATGTCTCCTGCTCTCCATTCCGTGTGCCAGTCGCTAGATTAGCCGCTGCTCAAGCCAATATCAAAAACCCAAGAAAGTGACCTCCCCCCGCTTTTAGAAGATGGGGGTTTCCCACTCAAGAACTCTAATGAATTCAGTATCGATGGGCTATCCCCGAGAGTCCCTCGGTTAAGGATATTTATTAACAAGATATCCGAACTTGTTTAGATTAAGATTAATTAGAAGGATTAAGGATTATTCTTATTCCTTCTTTTTTGATGTTAATCGCGGCATTTAAATCGCGGTTATGTTTTGTCCCGCATTCTGGACAAACCCAACTCCTTTGATTAAGCGTTAAATCGCTTTTTCGATAGTTACAGCATGAACATAATTGACTAGACGGGAAGTACTTATCTACTTTAACCAGTTTCTTGTTGAGCCATTCTAATTTGTATTTTAAATAGTTAAGAAAAGTACCATAACCTAAATCAAAAATTGTTATTCCAAATTTCAGATTATCTTTTCTTTCGCTCATCTCTTTTAGGTCTAGATTCTCCACGAAAACATAATCATAAGTGTTAGCAAGTTTTCTACTTACCTTATGAAGAAAATCTTTTCTTTGATTAGCAATGTGCTCATGGAGATTTTTGACTCTTAACAATTGTTTCTTGTAATGAGAGGAGTCTTTCTTCATGTGGGATAGCTTTCTTTGTTCCGTTGCTAATTTGGTTAAAGAATCCTGATAATAAGTCGGCATATCTAAGTGATTACCATTGCTATCAACAAATAGATGGGCTAAAGAAAAATCTAATCCGATTGAATTATTTGGATCAAGTTTCTCTTTAATATATTCTCCATAGTCAAAGTACTCTTCTTCACCCAGCAATGAGACATAGTAATATCTGCCTGAACGAGAAACACTAACCATGGTGAATTCAAATGATTCTGGTAAACGACGATGAGGTTTGATTTTAACTCTACCCACTTTGGGGATTTGGATATCATCCTCAATGAAACGAATAGTGTTATGATTGTTCATAGTCGTATAACCGTAATCATTCTTTTTCTTTTTAAATTTTGGGAATGAAGCATTATGTCTAAAGAAATTCATATAGGCATCAAATAAATGGGCAACAGTTTGTTGCAAGGCAATTGAATCTACTTCTTTCAAATATGGGAATGTCTCTTTATATTCTGGAAGGAGTTTCATTAATTCATATTTATTAATCGTTCTATTCTTATCGGCCTCATGAGATTCAATGCACATAGAAAGAAAGTCATTATAAACTTGACGGCAGCATCCTAAAGTCTTCTCAATTAATTCTTTTTGAGAAGGATTAGGATAGATTCTAAAACGATAAGTTCTTTTAATTGTTTTAGTCATAATGCGCCTTTCGAAATATAAGAAAAGGGAAATAAATGCTAAATGCATTTTCATCCCCTATATCCTATTTCCTACTATTATTATATCAATTTATTGATATAAAAGCAAGACTCTATCAATACTTTTTAACCAGAAATTAATCAACGCGCATATAACTACGCTCAAATTCATCCCTACTTATAGAAGAATATTTTTCTTTGATTACAAATAAATAATTAAGGTCGTCGTATAAGCGGAGAGCCATAACAATCTTTATAAAAGCCCACCATTGAGGTGAGCCTTTGCCGATTATTTTGCTTCTGCCTCTTTTTGGGCTTTCTTTTCCGCTTTAGCAAGCTTCTTGTATTTGCGACCTTCTTTATTGAAGTGATGTAAGCCTTTCCAGAAGTGACCATTGAAGATCATGATTAAGCCATCTAATTGGCTCATGCGGAGACCACCACCAGAGAATCTAGACATGCCTCTCATTGGTTGATGGACAACACCCATGACTAATGTATTCGCTAAAACACGATTACCCATCTTACGGAGCACTCTTGTGAACCAAGGAATAGCTTTACCCACTAAACGGCCAATCCAGCGCTTAGAATAGCGTAATTCACTGAATGTGGTGTTATAGTCGATAACCATTCTATTCTTCTTATAGAAAGGAAGAGCGCCATCAGGAATATCATGGCCTAATAAGGTTCTGAATTCTTCATCAGGGATATCTCTTAATTTACCTTCAAAGTAATGTGGTAAATCTTCTTTGTTATATGGCACTGTATTTGTGGTACCGATTTGATTAATTGAGCCCACTAAACGGACATCATCAATAGATGCTGCAACATATAAGTCATAGACACCATTTTCAATTTCCCACTTATTTGTCGCGGTATTGAAATATCTAAATGTCTTATCATCAAATGGGATACTAACTTTCTTAGTTTCACCCGCTTTTAAGAAAACTTTAACAAAGCCTTTTAATTCTTTAGTAGGTCTAATAATAGCGCTACCTTTTAAGCCGACATATAATTGAGCAATTTCTTTGCCGTCGACTTTACCGGTATTTGTGATTTCGAATTTAACACCGTTGTTATCAACAACAAGATTCTTATATTCAAATGTTGTATAACTTAAACCAAAACCGAATGGGAATCTAACTGGTGTTTGTGAGATATCAAAGTATCTATAACCAATACCATATGCTTCACGATATTCGATTGTTCTTGTATGGCTTGGGAAGTTATCACTACTAGCGACATCCTCTAACGCTAATGGGATGGTTTCAGATAATTTACCAGAAGGATTAACTTTACCAGAAAGGATATTTAAGGCTGCTTGTGCACCCGCTTGTCCGTTAAGGTAACAATGTAAAACAGCGGAGACGTCATCGATGAATGGCATTTCAACTGCACTACCACAAGATAAGACGATGACGATTTCTTTATCTAAAGCCTTAATATCTTGAACTAATTCTAATTGGTTGTTTTCTAAGTGTAGATTTTGTCTGTCTAAGCCTTCAGCTTCAGTCACTTCATCTAAACCAAGATACATGACCACAACATCGGCCTTTTTAGCGAGTTCAATGGCTTCGTTACGTAATTTTTTCTTTTTCTTACCGTATCTATCAAAGCCTTTCGCAGTACCAACGATTTCAAAACCAGAATTTGGTAATAAATCAATTGTGTTATCTAACTTAGTTGGATTAACAATAGAGGAACCTGCACCTTGATATCTTGGTAAGTACATGAAATCACCAATAAAGGCGACTTTCTTATCTTTGGCTAATGGGAGGACACCATTGTTCTTCAAAAGAACAGCACTTTCTTCCGCGAATCTTTGTGCGGCAGCATGATGCTCTTCAACATCAAACTTTTCAGGAGCTTTATTAACACCATTTTCCATAGTGTCAAACACTGTTTCTAATAATTTATCAACGCAATCATCTAAAACAGATTCTTCTAATTCACCATTTTCAATGGCTTTAATGACTTCTTCTGGTCTATCTGGAGTACCAGGCATTTCTAATTGGTTACCACATCTTAAAGACGCCACACCATCGTTATTGCCACCCCAGTCAGTGACTACTAAACCATCATAACCCCATTCTTTACGAAGAATATCCACTAATAAGTGTTCATTTTCATTAGCGAACTTACCATTAATTAAGTTATAGGATGACATGATGCTCTTGGTCTTACCTTCTTTAACAGCGATTTCGAAAGCGGTCAAATAGATTTCTCTAAATGTTCTTTCATCAACGATGCTATCAAGAGTCATTCTGTTTTCTTCTTGGTTATTACAAGCAAAGTGTTTAATACAAGCGGAAATGCCATTAGATTGAATACCTCTAACATAACCAGCGGCCATTTTACCCGCTAAATATGGATCTTCAGAGAAATATTCGAAGTTACGTCCACATAATGGACTTCTTTTCATATTAAGGCCTGGGCCTAAAAGAATATTAACTTTTTGAACAGCGGCTTCTTGACCTAATCTTTGACCTAATTCTTCACCTAATTCTGGATCCCAGGAATTCGCCATTGTCGCAGCGGTTGGATAACTTGTCGCTGGAATAGAAGCATTTAAGCCTAAATGGTCCGCCGCAGCGGCTTGTCTTCTCACCCCATGAGGGCCATCGCTAAGGAAGGCGCTTGGAATACCAGCCTTATCAATATTGACTGTTTGCCAGAAGTCCTTGCCACTAATTAAACTAGCCTTTTCTTTCAAGGTTAATTTATCAAGGATGTCTTGATATTTTCTTGCCATAAAAAATCTCCTTATTTGAGGTATCATCAAATATTTTTTAATTGCAGTATTAGATTAACATATTGTTAATAATAATTAAACTAACTTGCATAAATTGTTATTTTCATTTCATAAGTTGTTTCCAAAAGAAAGAGACGCCCATGAACTAAGCGCCTCCCCTGAGAAAGGATTTATGAAATTAGCAATAATTCCACACGGTTTTATTTTTTCGCTTCCATCCAGTCAAATAAGTTGACTGTGTTACCTTGAGCATCTTTAACTGCTTCGGTTGATGGAGCAACGATGTGATTGTAGTCAGCTTGATCTAAAGCGACTTCATCACGGAAGATATAAATCCATGAATAGTGACCTTGGTAGTTATTACCTTGAGGATTACCATCTGTACCACGAACATCCACGAAGTATGAAAGGTGAACGTCTTTTGCACCAGCATCTTTTAATCTCTTATAGGTCCCTAAGGTAAAGTTTTCTGGATTAACTGTTGTATCGTTAGCGGCGTGAATGAACCACATTGGTAAGTCTTTTAATTTTTGGATGTCTTCATCAGTGACAAAGGAATCACTATAAGCTTCGCAACATGGATAGAACGCTCTAAAGAAGTTACCATATGTCACGGCCATTTCCATAGTCATATAGCCACCATTAGAGCAGCCACCGACATAAATACGTTTTGTATCAATATCACCATTATCAGCGATATATTTATCGATTAATGATTTTAATGATTTTGTGTAGATGGAGTGACCAACACCATTATTAATGGAGCCTGTACCACTATTCATCCAATATGTTGGTGTTTGAGCGGCAAGCACATAAGCACCTTTTTGTTTGCCTTTAATGAAGTGAGATTGAATCTCTTCTTCACCTAAAGCAGTGACATCGTTACCTAATAAAGCGATATCTGGATCAGTACCACCTTCACCCATACCATGTAACCAAATAACTAATGGATTTAAGACACCATCTTCTCTAAGAGCATCTGTTTGATAATCTTTATAAGTTAAGGTGTATCCTTCGGCGGTATGTGATTTAGCTTCGCCCCAATCTCTTGTGGATAAGACGATTCTTGATCTAATAGTGTTGAATTTGAATGAACTTGTGTATTCATCATCACCAACTTTAAGTGTTTGACCACTCGCTAATTGTGCCTCAGCGGTAATGTTATCTGTCCAGTTATTCACACTATTAGCGTAGGTGAAGCAAGAAGCACCATCAGTTGGGCCCCAGCCACTGTAACGCATTTCTAATGAAATACGGACGTAGCGGGATTCTTCAGCGTCAATGATTTGACCTTCTTGGTCACATAAATCGACGGATTTAACTGTACGGTTACTTCTATTTGTTTTAACGACGAATTGTTTACCTTGTAAGTCTCCCTTTTTAACTTTGCCTTCGAAGTTTAATTTCACGCCTACGATTGCAGGACCGAATTCAAAACCTTCGACAAGGTAATCAAGTGTATCGTATTCATCAACGAAGAGTTTTAATACTCTATCGAAATAGCCTTCTTTGCTAACTGTAATATGGGCCATACCTGGCTCATCTGTGGTGATATTGCCATCTTTATCAACTTTAGCAACATCTTCGTTATCACTACGATATGAAACGCCTTCTACATCGGTGATAACTTTACTTTTAATACCAGCTTCAACAGTGTCTTTAGATAATGAAGCTTTTAAGATCTTTCTAGCGGTTTCCACTGCTGGTCCTTCAGATGAATTAGAACCAGATTGCGCAGGAGCGTTATTACATGCTCCTAGCATTAATAAGGAAGCCGCGAGAATTGGGAATAATATTTTCTTTTTCATAATAATTTAAGTTAGAGGGCTTGGTCGCCCAAACCCTCTATCCTTTCGTTTAATTTAATAATTAAGCTTGTGGTAATGTGAATGTAATGCCATCGGCGATAAGTGCGATACAGTCCATATTTGGAGCTTGTTTTAAAGCACTAATAACGATTGTATTGGCACCAGCCTTAACAGCAATATTGCCTAAGTCGACTTGGACGGATGTCTTGGCATCAGAACCTAAGAAACCTTTACCTGTAACATCGACATCAGCATCATTGGCTTTAATGGAAGTTGTTTCTTCTAAAGCGTGATCATAATATGTTGGATTTTGCCAGTTAGACCAGTCAGCATTAGCAGAGCGGCCCATTAAGACTAATTTCACTTGGCCAGCAGCACTAGCGTTGAAATTGAATGTAATGGATGCACCGGCGGCCATATAACCGACATCTTTACCACCATGTGAACTTTCGTTATTTTCAACTGGGGAACCACCTTGTTGTGTTTGAGCACCAGCAATAACGGCATCTTCAGCTTCCATAACGAAGGCGCTTGTTAAGTCTACTTGAGCAGTCTTTTCAATATGAACGTTCCAAACGGCTTTGAATGTAATATTTTCACTTAAAGTGACTTTATCACCTGGTTGACCAACTTTTTGTTGTTCATAAACTTGGCCCCAGAATTCTGTTTTAACAGTGTATTCCCAACCACCGAAGTCTTTTGTGCCAGGAGCAGTGAAACTGCATGCTGGTAAGGTGTATTCACCTTTTTCAACTTCGACAGCGGCCATTGTGCCTGTACCACCATTGGCGTCGAAGGAAACAGTAACTTTTTCAACGACTGGATCTGGTGTTACTGGATCACCACCTTGAGAAGCGTTTGGATCTGTTAATTTGACACAGTCAATGTTTGGACCTTGAGCGGAGAATTCGAATAAGAAGACGTTTTCACCTTGGATGAGGTTCACGTTACCTAAATCGACTTCAACCCATGTACCCCATTTACCAGCTGGAATGACTTTGCCTTCCATGGAGACAGCAGTTTCATTAACTTTAACTGTCATACATGTGGAGAGATCGAGTGCGTCAGCGTTGACGTTTGGATAACCACTCCAGTCAGAAACGTTATTGGATGCACCAACAAGTGAGAATTTATATTCACCTGCGGTTTCGGCTGTATATGTTAATTTTAATGATGTTTCAGCGGCTAAATAACCAACGTGGGCACCACCACTTGCTTCAGCGTTGTTGTTTTCAACTCTACCACCAACGATTTCACCGGCTTCGGCTTCAAGAATGATTTGGCCAGCGACTGGTTTAGCTTTAACTGTGACGTTAACTGTGGCTTTCTTATAGCCTTCTTTTGTTAATTCGACTGTTGTTCTACCAGCTTTGATACCTTTAACGACACCAGCAGTAGAAACTGTAGCAATTGTTTCATCAGCGGATGTAAATATGACACCGGCTAAGTTATCTTTAACTTGGATTGAAACTTCAGCATCAACTTGAACTTCGAGTTCAGCTTCGACGACTTCAATCTTTGGTTTTGCTTGAGCAGGAACAGCAGCGATTTGTAATCTTTCAGTTGTGAAGATGACGACTTTGTCCATATTTGGACCTTGGGCTAACATTTCGATTTCTAAAACGTTATTGCCAGCGACTAAGTCGACCATACCGAATGAAACAGTGCTGAATTCGTAATAGTTATTTGTATCACCATCGGATGGACCAGAAACAGTTCTACCCGCCATAGAGATTTCTTTACCGTTGAATTTAACAGAAAGAACACCTTCTAAGTTCATTTCAGCGTTATAAGCCATTGTGACACCGAGTTCAACTTTAACGGCTTTATCGGATGTAAATGTCATTGTTTCTTTACAGCCTTGTTGTAACCAGCCTAAGGATGTACCGTCATCGGTCTTTCCACCATTGTCTTCGACTGGGCTATCGCCTGGGCCCATAACTGTGCCGCCCCATGACATACCCCAGAAATCATTTGGACTATAGTGTTCAGCTTCTTCTAAGCGTAAAGAATAATTTGGTTCTCTATCTGGAGCCTTTAAGACTGTGACTGTGAAGGAACCATTAGCATAGCCATCTTTCTTAGCAGTGATTCTAGCAGAACCATCTTTAAGAGCGGTGACTAAACCTGTTTCAGAAACAGAAACGATGTCTGTACTCTTTGTGGACCAAGTAACGCCTTCGACGCTGGCTTTAAGTTGTAATGTTTGGCCAACTTGGATTTCTTTTTTACCACCTTCAGAGGTGATTTCAATTTTGACTTCTTCAGCCTCGCCAGATGAGGAACCTGGATTACTAGCTGGTGTGGAATTGTTACATGCGGCAAGACCCATTGTGAGTAACAAAGCACTCGCTAAGACTGGAAGTAATGCTTTTTTAGTTTTCATTATATTTTTCCTTTCCTAAAAAACATTGTGTGTTTCATTAAGGGAGATCAAAATGATTCTCACTTAACAAATACTCTTTGTGTATGAATACCTTGTTAATAAATGCGCACAACGCAAACGTAAAGAAGTGGCAAAAATTGGCAAAGTATTCCTAGTTCGTAATTACTATAGAAAAGAAGAAAATAATAAAAAATAGATAATTCATAACCTTGCCACATTTATACATAATCTTATATTTGTGCGCATCAAAAAAGCACGATTATCATATTTTTAACCGTGCTCTTTTTTATTACTTTTACATCGCTATCTTTAATCTAAAGATACCATCTTTTGTTTCATAGTCCATCGTGCCATTGTATTTCTTAACGATATAGGCAATCGACTTAGTGCCAAAACCATGATATTTTTTGTTCTCTTGTTTAGTGGTTTTTATTGATCCATCACCATTGAACACTAATTCACCATGATAGTAGTTAGTTTCTTCAATCATCAACATGCCATGTTTTCTAGAAGCAGTTAATGAAATAACTCTATGTTCTTTTTCTTGAATAGCTTCTGTCGCTTCAATCGCGTTATCAATGATATTAGTTAATAAGAAGTAAACATCACTTGAAGCCATTTCTTTAAAGGCATCACCATCTATGAGAGAAGTGAATTCAATACCAACAGAATTACAGTAAATAAGTTTGTCTTGGATTAAAGCGTCGATATTAACGTTACCTGTTTTAACGCTGCTATCGTAGAAGTTAAGAGATTCCTCCAATAAGCAGAAGTCTTCATCGGTTAATTCACCTTTTTTAGCTTTTAATCTTCTTAATTCTTTTCTTAAGTCGTGACATTTCATGTTGATGAAGTTAATGTTATTTTCCATCATTTCTTGTTGTCTAATCTTTGAATTAAGTGTGGCTTTAATAATTGTGGTTTCTTGACGATGTTCCACAATACGGAAACCACCAACGACAAGAACATCAAATAAGATACAGAAGAATATTAAAGTAGCCGCAAGAATACCTTTAAGTGTATTAACGTTTGGTACTGACCATGCTTGATTAAGACCTTGGACAATAAATACGTTAGCAACGTTAACAACAAGATAAACAACAATACCTAAAACAATGATAAATACTTTGCTTAAAATATATTTTGAATATTTAACGTAGTATCTAGCGATACCAAAATAGAAACCAACGTACGCTAAAGTTCTAGTGCTATAGAGAATGAGGTTATAAATAACTTCGAACTTCTGAACAATTGCTTCTATTGGTTCTGTTTCGTTGTATAAAGCGCCAAAGATTTTTCCACTTAAGCCTGTATCTAAAACGATATTGCCCAATTGATAAGCCATATGTTGGAAGGTATAAGCGACAGAAAGAAGAAGCATTAAATTTAATGGTTGAATCTTATAGGCAAATAAGAATCCACCAAAAATAGTGAAGACGGGTATGGTATATACCGCAATATTGAGCCATTGATTCCATTGTTCTGGCTTCACAAAGTTATACAAACCGATGATATTAGCAACTGCACCACTAGAGGCAATTAATAAACCGACAGGAATAGAAATATAAGGTTTAAATCTAAAAGTTAGTCGATGTTTTATGAGCATGATGCCCGCGACAATAAATTCGACCGTAAAGGAGATAAACATTGTTAGTAAAGTCTTAAGATCCATTGATTAGTTACCTTCTTCCATAATGTACTTCTTGAAACTTTCCATAAATCCCTTTTTCTTTGGATGCGATATAGCAATAACTTCGTCGTTTGCTAATTGGATGTCAAGTTTTTCTACGCGCTTAATGTTATGTGCGTTGACTAAATAGCAGGAATTGCATCTTATGAACCAGTGATTCTTTAGTTGCTCTTCAAACTTTTTCAAAGTGCCACTTGTTGTAATCTCATCGCCTTCTTTTAAGTGGAAGATGATGTCATGAGAGATTACTTCGACATATAAGATGTTGCTTGTCGCTATTTTATTAAAGCCACCTTCATTAGGTACGACGATAAAGTTATCGTTCTTTTTACCTAACTTTTTCATGACTCTTTCGAGTCTTAAATAGAATGAAGCATATGATAATGGTTTTAAAACAAAGTCGATAGCGTCAACTTCATAACCGTTTGTCGCATATTTCGCTAAATTTGTGGCGAACATGATGATGACTTCTTCATCTTTTTCTCTAATCTTTCTTGCGACATCTATACCGTTCATTGCGGATAAGTTAATGTCTAAGATAATGAAGTCATATTGGCTCTTAAAGCGCATTAAGAAAGCATCACCGCTGGCAAAGGTTTGGATATCAAAAGATATATTCTTTTCTTTGCTATAGCGATTCAACAAGGAAAGACAGTTGCTTAAATCATCAGCGGAGTCTTCCACGACCGCGATCTTAATATCTATATCACTCATTCTTAATAATTATACCATGAAGGTAGTTTTAAGAAAATAATGAACCCCGCATCCACGCGGGAATTGGGGTTCATTTTAATTGATGTAGTTATTTTTAGTGACCGTCACTAGCTTTGATAACTTCTGGGATACCAACAGCAGCGTAGTCTTCATCATTCCAAACGTTGTTGGAGTGTGCACATGCATAGAGAATGTTCTTAGCCGCTCTTCTAGAGAGGATTGGACCATCGTGTGGTAAGAGTGTACGGATTCTGCTTGGTTTGTTATCGTTACTTAATTGACTTGGTGTTAACCATAAGTCATTACCAGCAACTAAACCAATGTTTGTGGCCATATAGCTACTACCAGCATAGTCAGTAACGACAACACCATGGAAGCCCCATTCTTCTCTTAAGAGAGTGGTTAATAAGGCTTTGCTGCCACCAGCCCACCATGAACCAACACAGTTGAATGATGACATAATACCGATACCACCTAAATCAACATAGAGTTCAAAGCCACGAGCATAGATTTCTCTAATTGCTTGTTCGGTTGCCCAACAGAAGACACCGGAACGGCTATTTTCTTGTTCGTTTAATAAGAAGTGTTTGGCATATGTATAGACACCATACTTCATACTACCTTGAGCGGTATGACCAGCCATTTGACCAGCGATGAGTGGATCTTCTGAATAATATTCGAAGTTTCTACCACCGAATGGAGAACGGTGAGTATTGATACCAGGAGCATACCAACCGGTTAAACCACGAGCCGCACCTTCACGACCGATGGATTCACCCATAACTCTCGCAACATCTGTTGACCAAGAGCAGGCAACGATAACTTCACTTGGGTGACCTGTACCAGAGTGGAAGGCCGCACCAGGACCATCGTAGTCAACGGTTTGTGTTTTGCCAATGCTACTAACAGCAGCAGTTTGGAAACCACCGTATTCAATAAGTTTATCCATGTCAGCATAGGACATTTGACTTAATAAGTCTTCCCAACGTGGGTCGTCCCAAGCAGCATCTTTAAGATCTCTAAGTGTTAATTCACCAGCGACTTCTTGTGGTTTGACTTCTTCATCGATTTGATTGTCAGTGAGAGTGAAGGAACCTGGAGTGGAGCCATTACTTGCACCACCTGGGAAGTGACTTGCATCTGGGTTAGAGGCTAATGGGATATCAGCCTTATTTTGCCATGTGCCTTCAAAGTCTTTTCTGGATAAGTATGTGTTCTTTTCGACACCACCACCGAATTCGGCATCTTGGAAGATGTTGGCGTATTCTTTACCTGTTTGATAAGAGGTCTTGAATTCAACATCAGCATCAAGTTCTAATTTCTTGGTATTTTCTCTACCACTGACAGCGGTTTGAGCTAAATCCCAAACGTTTTCTCTAACGGAGAATTCGTATTCGCCTTTTTCTAAGACATAGAAACCTTTTTCGGTTGACCAGGAAGCGATATCTCTATAGCTGAATTCTAATTTGTAAGCTTTAGTTTCGCCTGGTTCGATGATGTTTGTCTTTTGGAAAGCAGTTAATGAATAATAGGATTTTTCAATACCACCTGGGGTATATGGAGCGTGGGTATAGAGTTGGATAACATCTTTACCGGCAACGTTACCAGTATTCTTAACTTCGACTGTAACTTCGACTTTTTGATTATCTTTATCAACTTTATATTCCGCGATGGACTTATCAAATGTTGTATAAGATAAACCATGACCGAATGAGAATTGAACTTCATCATCATAGTCGATGTAGCCTTCTTTAGCGGCTGTCACATAATAGCGGTAACCAACATAGATACCTTCAACATAGTTTGTGAATTTTTGTCTATTAGCGGCACCGGATGTATAAGATAATGTGGTATCATTACCAAAGTTTTGGTAAGATGGCGCACTCTTAACATCATATGGCCATGTATCCACTAAGTGGCCAGATGGGTTAACTTTACCAGCAAGGATTTCAGCAATAGCTTTTGTACCTGTTAAACCTGGGTGACCCATGAACACAGCAGCGTCGATTTCTGAATCATCTAAGAATTCAGCTTCGATAACTGTTGGAACGTTTAATAAGATAATGACTTTTTCGAAGTTTTCTTCGAGCATGTCGATCGCAGCGATTTCATTAGTCTTAAGTTGTAAATCTCTGAGGTTCATATCTTCGTCTTCAGAACCACGTCTTGTGATACAGAAGATCGCAGTGTTAGAAAATTCTTTAGCTTGTTCTAATAATGTCTTACCACCTAATTCATCAAATGGTGTTTCGTAAGCGCTGACTGGTGGTTCAAAGTCATATGGTGCTTTACTGCTAACGATTTCAGCGTAACCATATTTGTTAAAACCACATTGAATGTCGTATTCGACATCTGCGACAGAAATGGATTTGTTTTTGTAATAGTTCTTGATTAAGTTGAAGAGGTTTTCATTAATTTGGAAACCTTCATCCTTCATAGCTTGTTCAAGTTTGAGAGCCACTCTTGGGAAGCCTTTAACACGACCATCGGTTTGGAAGGAACCAGAACCACCATTGCCATAGAATAAACCATACGCACATGAACCGAAGATGTTCACTTTGTTGTTTTCTTCTAAGTTAAGTGGTAAGGCACTGTTTCTGTTCTTTAAAAGAACTGTACCTTCTTCTTGAATGGTAACGACGTTTTTCTCCGCTTCAGCAGCAGCTTGTCTTGATGTTTCTGTGTCAATGATGTCAACATGACTACCACGTAATGTGAACATTAAGTTAGCAAATGCAGCGGTTGGTAAGAATGATGCGACAGGGGCAACAAGAAGTGCGGCAACGCACACGACTGGGATTAACCAGACTTTTAATCTGTGCCATCTAATGACATTCTTGACTGGGCCAGTTGCGGATTTAGCAACAGCCTTCTTTTCTGCTTTAGGAGCCTTTTTGTAATTATCGAAAGCTTCCTGATCGCCTTCTTTAAATCTCATCTTACCAAAGACTAATTTTAGTAAAACGAATGCTCCTACGAGTCCTACTGCGGCAACGATAAGAATAATTAAGCCGACCCACCAATACTCAAGAATGTTACCCCAAGTATAGCCAGCGGCTACTTCCTTATCTAGCCAGGACTCTAAGATAGGTAAATTAAACATAAATAATCTCCTTTAAATCTTTATGAGTTGTTTAAAACATAGAAAAGTTAGCGAAAAACTAAAATTTGTATGTTTTTACGTTTGCGATTCTACTATAAGTGATTAAAAAATGCCCTGACACAGAAAATACATAACATTGCATTTTATTCACATAACCTTAATCAAAAAGAAAAGAGAGGCTACGAGAAGCCCCTCCATTCATTTAATTAGTTATAGACTAGTGACCGTCAGCCGCTTTGATAACTTCTGGGATACCAACAGCAGCGTAGTCTTCATCAGTCCAAACGTTATTGGAATGCGCACACGCAAAGAGGATGTTCTTAGCCGCTCTTCTAGCGATAATAGCACCATCATGTGGACATTGTGTACGAACTCTGCTTGGTTTTAAGCTACTGCTTAATTGGCTTGGTGTTAACCACATATCATTACCAGCTCTTAAGCCGATGTTTGTGGCCATATAATCACTACCAGCGTAGTCAGTAACGACAACACCATGGAAGCCCCATTCTTCTCTTAAGAGAGTGGTTAAGGCTGCCTTACTACCACCACACCACCATGAACCGATGCAGTTATAAGCAGACATGATACCAATACCACCTAAATCAACATAAAGTTCAAAGCCACGAGCATAGATTTCACGTAATGCTTGTTCAGTTGCCCAAACAAAGACACCCGCACGGTTATATTCTTGGTCATTACAGAAGAAGTGTTTAGCGTATGTGTAGACACCATATTTAGCCATACCTTGAGCGGTGTGACCAGCCATTAAACCAGAGATTAATGGATCTTCTGAATAATATTCGAAGTTACGACCACCAAATGGTGAACGGTGAGTGTTAATGCCAGGAGCATACCAACCAGTCATACCACGAGCAGCGCCTTCACGACCAATGGATTCACCCATAACTCTTGCGACGTCTGTGGACCAGGAACAACCAACGATAACTTCACTTGGGTGACCTGTGCCAGAGTGGAATGCCGCACTTGGACCATCGTAGTCAAGGGTTTGACCCTTTTCAATCTTTTCGACACTAGCGGTTTGGAAACCACCGTATTCGATAAGTTTATCCATATCAGCGTATGATAATTGACTTAATAAGTCTTCCCATCTTGGGTCATCCCACGCTGCATCTTTGAGATCTCTAAGCGTTAAGTCGCCAGCGACTTCTTGTACTTTTACTTCTTCGTCAATTTGATTGTCTTGGAATGTGAATGAACCAGAACCTGTGGAGTTACTCGCACCACCTGGGAAGTGGCTTGCTTCTGGGTGAGAGGCTAATGGGATATCAGCTTTGTTTTGCCATGTACCTTCAAAGTCATTACGAGATAAGTATGTGTTAGGTTCAACACCACCACCGATTTCAACATCTTGGAAGATATTTTCATATTCTTTACCTGTTTGATAACTGGTTAAGAAATCAATATCTTCAGCAAGGTTCATAGCTTTGACGTTTTCTCTACCACTGACAGCGGTTTGAGCTAAGTCCCAAGCGTTTTCTCTAATGGAGAATTCATAGTCACCTTTTTCTAACACGTAGTGGCCTTTTTCAGTGGACCAGGAAGCGATATCTCTGAAACTAAATTCTAATTTATAGTTCTTAGACTCACCTGGTTCGATGATATTTGTTTTTTGGAATGTTGTTAAAGAATACCATGATTTTTCAACACCACCTGGGGTATATGGAGCATGGGTATAAAGTTGAATGACATCTTTACCAGCGACATTACCAGTGTTTTTAACTTCCACGGTGACTTCAACTTTTTGATTTTCTTTATCAACTTTGTATTCAACGATGGATTTATCAAATGTTGTATATGATAAACCATGGCCGAATGAATATTGGACTTCGTCTTCATAGGTATAGCCTGCTTCTTTATCCACCATGCCACGAGTGACATAATAACGATAACCGACGTAAATACCTTCAACGTAGTTTGTGAATTTTGCCCTATTAGCAGCACCTGATGTATATGTTAATGTGGTATCGTTACCAAAGCATTGGTAAGATGGGGCACTCTTAACACTATATGGCCAGGTATCCACTAAGTGACCAGAAGGATTAACTTTACCAGCGAGGATTTCAGCTACTGCTTTGGTACCGGTTAAACCTGGATGACCAATATATAATGCGGCACTGATTTCATCATCGTCTAAGAATTCAGTTTCCATAACTGTTGGAATATTTAATAAGATGATGACCTTGCTGAAGTTTTCTTCTAACATTTGGATTGCTGCTTCTTCAGCGGCATATAACTTAAGTTCAGCATATTTCATATCCGCACTTTCAGTACCATGTCTTGTAATGGCAAAGATAGCGGTATCTGAGAATTCTTTAGCGTCTTCTAATGCGGTTTTGCCACCTAATTCAGCAAAGGCTGTCTCATAGGCAGAAACTGGTAATTCATAATCAATTGGATCCAATGTCGCACCATAACCTGAAGGGACGACTTCTGGATAACCGAATGTATTAATACCACAGAAAATCTTGTAATCGCTTGGAGCAACAGAGACTTTCTTTCCGTTATAGTAGTTCTTTACTAAATTGAAAAGATTGTCGTTAATTTCAAAGCCTTCTTGTTGAAGTGCTTCTTCTAATTTTGTGGCCACTCTTGGGAAACCTTCAACACGGCCATCGGTTTGGAATGCGCCAGAACCACCGTTGTTGAAGAATAAACCATAAGCACATGAACCAAAGATATTAACTTTCTTATTGGTTTCAAGATTCAATGGTAAAGCATTGTTTTTGTTCTTAAGTAAGACTGTGCCTTCTTCTTGAATGACAACAACGTTCTTTTCCGCTTCCGCGGCTGCTTGTCTTGATGTTTCAGTATCGATAATTTTGACGTGGCTACCACGTAAGGTGAACATCAAGTTAGCGAATGCGGCAGTTGGTAAGAATGACGCGACAGGCGCCATAATAAGCGCAGCAACACACACGACAGGAATCAACCAACGTTTCATTGTTGTCCAAAGAATGACATTCTTGACTGGTCCTTTCGCGGCTTTAGCCACTGCTTTCTTTTCTTCTTTTGGAGCATTCTTATAATTATCAAATGCTTCTTGATCGCCTTCTTTAAATTTCATTTTGCCGAAGACTAGCTTAAGTAAGACAAAACTGCCGACAAGTCCTACCGCCGCCACTATGATGATGATTAAGCCGATCCACCAATACTCAAGGATACTGCCCCAAGTATAACCGGCTGCGACTTCCTTATCTAAGAAAGACTCTAAGATAGGTAAATTAAACATAGTAAAAGCTCCTTTCTCTCATAACTATGTAATTGTTATTACACAAAAAAATTAGATTCCGACAATAATTAATGTGTATAACGCATGCGCTTATACTATAACAAATGCGCGCCTACACTTCAAACAACAAATTAGTAAACTATTGTTACATTGCATAAACAAAAAAGCCTGCATTGCTGCAGACTTATTTTTAATAAGTAATATAGATGATACTTTTACTTCATCGCACGAATGAACAATTCGTTAATTTTGTCTACAAAGGCTTTCTTATCAACGATTTCTCTGCCTTCAAGTAGCATAGCTTCTTCATACAATACACTAGCGTAGTTCTTCACTAATTCATCATCATTTTGAATCTTAGTAAAGGCTTCGAACAATGGATGATTTGGATTTAATTCCAAAATCTTTTCCGCTTTAACTGTATCTTCAGCGCCTGGTTGTTCATTGAGTGTCTTTTCCATTTCAAGAGATAAACCATCTTTCGTGGAGACACATACAGGAGCGTCCACGAGTTTAGAAGAAACAACAACATCATTAACTTTACCCGCAAGAGCTTCTTTTAATGTATCAAAGAGTCTCTTATTATCCGCGGTGACACTATCGATCTTTTCTTGTTCTTCTTTACTGACTTCATTCGCAGATTCATCACTAATGGATTTGAATTCGACTTTGTCATAATCGTGTAACATCATGATAGCGAATTCATCAATCTTTTGATCAAGTAATAGCACGTCTACGTTATTTTTACGATATTTCTCTAATTGAGGTAACAACTTAATCGCATCTAAGTTTTCACCACTGACGAAGTAGATATACTTTTGGTCTTTAGCCATCTTCTCTTTATAGTCCGCTAAAGAGATGTATTTATCTTCGTTATTGAGTGAGTGGAAGATTAAGGTGTCTTGTAAGAGTTCTTTCTTCGCGCCATAAGTGCTATAGATGCCATATTTGACGAGTTCACCAAAGCTCTTCCAGAAAGTGACATATTTATCAAAGTCTGTCTTCTTAATATCTTTTAATTTATCAACGATCTTCTTTTCGACGTTTTCACTAATCTTTTGCATGATTGGTGATTGTTGAAGCATTTCTCTAGAGATATTAAGTGAGAAGTCACCAGAATCCACTAAACCTTTAACGAATTTAAGGTAATCTGGAATTAATTCTTGGCATTTATCTTTGATAAAGATGCCTTTGCTATATAACTGTAAGCCTCTTTCATAAGAGTCACTATATAAGTTATATGGGATATGACTTGGGATGAATAATAAGGCATCATAAGTGATCTTGCCATCCACTCTAACGAATAAAGAGGCTAATGGATTTTCATAATCATTGAATTTATTCTTATAGAATTCATTTAAGTCTTCATCTGTTACTTCACTCTTGTTCTTCTTCCATAAAGGAATCATGGAGTTAAGTGTTTCTAAGACTTGTTTATCTTCGTATTTGCCTTCAACAGGTTTGCCGTCTTTGTCTAAAACTTGTTCACTCTTAGTGACCATCATCTTAATTGGGTAACGGATGTAGTCACTATATTTCTTAACAAGGTTTTTAATCTTATATTGTTCAAGATATGAATCATAATCCACTTCTTTAGAAGATTTCTTTAAATAAATGGTGATTTCTGTACCGGTTGTTTCTTTATCTTTTTCTTCGATTGTGTAGCTCTCTTGACCATCACTGGTGAATAAATAACCTTGACCGTTATATGTCTTGGTTAAAACTTCGATTTTGGAGGCCACCATAAAGGCACTATAGAAGCCAACACCAAATTGACCAATGATATTGAGATCTTGTTTTTCTTTAGCTTCTTTTAATTTAGAAGCAAAATCCTTAGAACCACTCTTAGCGATGGTACCTAAGTTATTAATAAGATCTTCTTTGCTCATACCAATACCGTTATCAGAAATGGTAATGGTTCTTTTCTTTTTATCGACACTTAAGTTGATTTCAAATTCATTTAAAGGCATTTCACCTTTACTTGATAATGCTTGATAACGATATTTATCAATCGCATCACTGGCGTTACTGATTAATTCTCTTAAAAAGATTTCATTATTGCTATAGATGGAATTAATCATCAAATTTAATAGTTCTTTTGATTCAGTTTGAAACTCTTTTGTTTCTTTCATAATGTCTGTCCTATCTTTGTCATTAATGACAATTTATATTCACTAGTAGTTTACCACTATTGGGGTATTTCTTCAAAAAAAGCCGTGGTCCCATAAACCACGGCTTGAAAAGCTATTTTAAGCTTTTGCGAAAGGAGTACTATTGGGAAACCTTTTATGCGATTTGCACGAGGTGTTCTTTTTCAATTTCTTTTTCGCTACGTTTCTTGATGTTGACTGTTAAGACACCATTCTCTAATTTAGCGGAGATATCTTGAAGTTTAACTGTGTCACCAACATAGTATGAACGTGAGAATTCACCATAGCTTCTTTCTCTATAGATGTAATCTTCGTCATTTTCTTCTTCCTTATTTAAGGTAGCAGTGACTTTAAGATAGCCGTTTTCAAGAGTGATTCTTGTGTCCTCTTTCTTCACTTCAGGAAGTTCGATGAACAATTGATAGTCGCTTTTGTTTTCTTTGATGTCGGTCTTCATCATATGTGATGTAGAGCAGTTATTCGCCCTGAGGAAAAATCTGTCGAAAAATGGATCATAGTTAGTAATATAATTTCTCATAAATTCAACCTCCTTATATTACATATTTAGCACTCGTCATCTTTGACTGCTAACACCTACATTATAACCAAAATTAGCACTCTGTCAATAGGACTGCTAAAAATATTTTATACTTTTTTATTTAAATAACTAGTTATTTAATTTTTTTAATAATTCTTGCATTTCCGGGCATAATTCCGCGATAAATTCCTTATTTGAAAGGTAATTAAATGGGCCTTTTATGTCCCCAAAAATGAGTTTATAGGAGTGTAAAAACTGATTTTCGAAGCCAAATTCCTTCTTAAAATAGTTATTTACTTTATAGTCGCCATACTTAATATCACCGACAACGTGATGACGGATATATGACATGTGCGCACGTATCTGGTGCGTACGACCTGTCACTAATTGGACATCTAATAATGTATAGTTGTTATATCTTTCTTTAACAAAGTATTTAGTAACTGCGGTTTTTGCACCACTTTTGAGTGGGGCCACAACCATTTTCTTACGTTCATAGCTTTTTCTAAGAGGGGCGTCAACTACACCATCTTCAGTAACGTTACCCGCCACTAGTGTTAAATAATGTTTCTCTACGATGGAGTGATCATTAATGATATTAGCGAGTTCGCTCGCACTCTTATTGTCTTTAGCGAACACAATTAAACCAGATGTATCTTTATCTAATCTATTAATAAGCATCGCTTGCTTACCGAGATAATTAGAAAGCATAACATCTAAAGAAGGATTATCTTTATTACCATCAAACTGTGATAAAAGACCGCGTGGTTTATTAATAATCACAAGATACTTATCTTCATAGACAATTAATTCTTTAATGTTCATTCTGGTTGAACCTCTTTTATACGGTTTTCACTTAGCGATAATAAATACAGGTGCATGTGTTCCTTATTAATATTAAATAATAACTGCACGTTGCGTTGGTATATTCTTAACTGTCTTTCGTAAGCTTCGTCATCAATAGAACGAGACTTATAGTCAACGATATAGCATTCGTTATCTTTGAAATATAGCAAGTCAATGAAACCAGTTGTTTGTAATGTTTCATCATAATAACCATATTCTTTATAAATCTTAGCGGTACCTAAATCATTAAAGACTGGATTGTTTAAAACATTATCGATTAGTTTTCTATCTTTTTCGTTTTTAATGAAAGAAGTATCTTTACTCACAAAGTCGACAAGTTCCATAAGTCTATGGAGATAAACACCACGAGTTAAGACTTGATCTGGGATTGTATCTTCCACTGCTTCATCATAGTGGCGTTGTTTACTTGCTCTTTCTTTAATGATGGTTGGGAAAGTAATGACGGAATCATCCACTGGTAATTGGTCAATTTTGCTAATCACTTCTTCAGCGTATCCATCTTCATCAGCTTCTTCTTCATATTCATCTTCACCTTCAAAGATTAATGTAGTGTCGCGGTAATTCTTGTTCTCATACGATTCAAAAATGAAACGTTTTTGGCAGTCAAAGCCCCTAACAAAAACTGGTAATAAAACATCAAATAGGCCATACGGTATCTCTTCTTCTGTTAGTTTTGCCATATTCGCCGCTTGAGTTTTGCTATAGAAGTAAGCACAGTTACCAGTAATGACTGCATTAACAAAATCATTAATGGTCATATTTAAATCAACCGTGCCATTGGCATCTTCATTAATTGCGTCTTCAAGTTCTTCAATGGACTTGAATTCTTTTTTATAACGGTAATAACCATAGAATGTTGCGTCCATTAATGGATCACGAGTCATATTTTTAAACCTTAGATAGAACTCTCTAAAGAGAGGTTTGAATAACATATAGATTTGTTGTTCTAAGATTTTGGTTAATTTATCGGTGTAATATTTATTGAATAATTTGCTATATAAATCAGCGTCCATCCCTTCCGCGGACATTAGATTAATATTTTTAATTATTTCAACAGTCTTTAAGTATTGTTGATATAGGACTGGATCAACTTGTTTTTCTTTAATCTTTCTCGCGATATATCCTTCATCAATTCTTTGATAATGTGGCAAGTAAGAAAGCATGCCGTAGAGAGTTTCTTTCTTACGATTATCACCACTTGGTTTATCACCAACAATATAGACAATATTTTCCGCACGGGTTAAAGCGACATAGAATAAACGGACATGTTCATCTCTTTCTGGATCTTTATCACTGTTTTTAAGGAGCATTGATGGTAATGTATCAACGACAACATCTTTGATATTACCGTCTTCATCAACATCTTCTATATCATAATTATAATAAGGAAGAATAATGCCATATTTTTCATCAAAGATATAATCTGGCTTTTCAGCGTTATTACCTTGTGTCAATTGATTAAAACTTACTGGTAGATACACTATTCTTCCTTCTAAACCTTTAGAAGCGTGAATAGTCATCATATCAACCGCATTATCCACTTTAATCGTGGTGTCACCACTTAAATCTAATGAATAGTCATTAATATCTTTTAAGAATCTAACGAAATCCTCTAAGGTATCACCCATCTTTTCTTGCGAGGCAAGAATTGCGCCTAATGATTCAATCTTACTGACGTTATCATCAACATCACCCACTAAGCAAAGCTTATCCACGATACCAAAGAAATTAATCATATTAATGAAGAATTCATAAGCACTGACGTCCTTATTTTCTTCAATAAACTGATGCACCTCTTTCATAATTAGGTCTTCATCAATCTTTGCTTCATCGTGTTCTTTTAAGATGTCATAGATTGTTTGATCGTCATATTGATAAATATAACTACGGGCAACAGAGGCAAATAAGAACGCCTTATCACTATCTTCTATAGGATGTATTTCATTAACGATTAATTCGACGAGAGATTGCAATAACAAAATCGCATTAATCTCTTTGAGATTAGTCTTAAATTTATTGTTTAAAGGTACATTGGCCTCTTTAAAGACTTTTTGGTACATCTCAAAACCAGTTCCTTTTCTCATAATGATGACAAAATCACCATAAGAGGCATCCACTAGTTCACCACCATCTTTAGTGCGTTTATAAATCTTAAAGTGATTCTTAACTTTGTTCTTAATATCATTAGCGATAGCCTCGGCTTCCCACTCTTTAGGATCGTCTGCTGAATCATCATCTTCACCAGATACTGAAACAATACGTGAGACACCAAAGTTATCATATGGGAGTTTAGAATATGGACCATGTTCTTCATCATATTCTAATCCCTCATTAGTGAAGGCATAATCAATACCACCATGGCTTAAAGTCATATAGAACTTAAAGATATGGTTAATTTCGTTAAGTAGTTTTTTACCTGAACGATAGTTCTTATGCATTAAGATGACTTGGTTATCCTCACCACCGCTATAGGCTTTTTGTCTATTAGTAAATAGTTCTACTTTAGAATTTCTAAAGGCATAGATAGCTTGCTTAGCGTCACCAACGCAGAATAGATGCGCACTTGTGCCATCTTCTTTT
>JAEEGH010006307.1_pt1 | contig 29127 bp, 22 predicted proteins | sample 9134181 | NCBI WGS metagenome assembly JAEEGH01 (sample SAMN16246544, study PRJNA631951) | gut metagenome | biome: gut microbiome; feature: rumen; material: DP-attached | host: Bos | place: Iran: Karaj | collected 2018-10 | reverse complement strand
CTCGATGTTGAGGACTTTGTCGAAGAGGGTGGGGATGTGGAAGCCGAGGGCTCCGGGGTCGGGGCTGTCGCCGTCGGCAGGGGGCAGGTCGTGCCATGCCCGTGAGGAGAAGGTGAATTCGAGCTTGTTGCGATACTCGAATATCTCTTCCGAGCCACAGATGGGCTGCATGCCGGAACAGTCTATGTGCCCCAGCCGCTCGAAGTTGTCGCGCACCTGCTGCTGCTTGGCAGCCAGCTGGTCGGCATAGTTCAGGGTCTGCCAGCGGCAGCCCCCGCAGGTGCCGAAGTGGGGGCACTGCGGCTCGACGCGTTTGTCGGAGTAGTGCTTGACATTCACTGCGCGGCCTTCGGCGAAGTTTTTCTTTTTCTTTATTATTTTAATGTCGGCGATGTCACCCGGCACTACATAGGGGACGAAGACTACCATGCCGTCGACCCGTGCTATTGCCTTGCCTTCGGCACCGACGTCGGTGATAAGGATGTCTTCGAGGATGGGCTGTTCCTTTTTCTTCTTCATGGACTATTGTTGATGCCCGGCTGGTGCGGTCGTGCCGGGCGGGGTTGGGTGGGTTGATGCCTGTTACCCGTAGGGGTAAAAAAAAGAAGTACTGCACCACAATACTTCTTCTCTCTTTGCAAAGAGGCTATGCCTGGATTCAAAAAATCCCAACATTAACGCTCGTCGGAGACGGTCAGTTTTTTTCTGCCTTTTCTGCGTCTTGCGGCCAAAACTCGTCTGCCGTTGGCGGTGGACATTCTCTGGCGGAATCCGTGCTTATTAGCTCTCTTTCTGCGTGATGGTTGAAATGTTCTCTTCATTTTTTCTTCAATTTTGGAGTTGCAAAAGTACGAACTTTTTTTTGATTGGCAAGAAAAAAGTGATGCCTTTATGTTATTTTTATTGTTATATCACTGATATTCACTGCAATAATTTAAACAAATAATTTGTTTTTTCTTTAGTTGAAAAAAAAGACGTACCTTTGCATTCGCAATTAGTGGTAATAAAAGTTGTTAAGGTATATGGATAAAAACAGTTTTGCTCATGCTTTGGAGCATCCCGGCACCCTCACACCCGACGAGTGGGAGGCCCTCAGGCACGAAAAAGAGAGGTATCCTTTCAGTGCCCCGCTGCAGGTGATGTCGCTCCTGGCCGACAAGGCCAACGGAGCCCCCCTGTGGGAGCGGCAGACCCTGCCCCAGGTGTCGCTCTATGTCGAGGATGCCGGACGGCTGTACGAGCTGGTGAAGAACGGCGCAGCCCTCACCCGTCAGCCCGAGGCCCCGGCTGCCCCCGCCGTCCCCCGGCCTCCTGTCGCCGAAGCCAAGCCCCAGCAGCCCGAAAATTTCGATGTGTTGAAGGAGATTAATGAATACCAGGAGGTTTCGTTCAAAACGGCTCCCAAGAGCGTCATTCTGTCCAATTTTCTTGAAAAAGATGGCGGAATAGTGCCCGATTTCGATACTTTCGACAACGTGTCAGTCCAGGAACTTGCCAAAAAAAGCATTTTGCCTTCAGGGATATTAGAAACTGAAACTCTTGCTGTTATACTTGAAAAGCAGGGGAAATTGGCACAGGCTGCCGCCGTCTATGAAAAATTAATGGTCAATAATCCCGAAAAAAGTAGTACTTTTGCAGTTCGAATTGCCGAGTTAAAGGCGCAGATAAACGAAAATAAAAAGTAATAAATAATAATAACAATCAAACAATGTACACATTTATTGTCATTCTTATCCTGCTTGTATGTGTCGCTCTGGCTCTTGCCGTATTAGTTCAGAACTCCAAAGGTGGCGGTCTTGCTGCCAACTTTTCTGCCCCCAACCAAGTGTTGGGTGTCCGCAAGACCACCGAAACTATAGAGAAGATTACCTGGGGACTGGCTATTGCTCTGGTTGTTCTCTCTCTGGCTGCCACGATGGCCATCCCGCGCCACAGCGTGGAGGGCAACCTCAACACCGAGGTCGATGTCACTGCCGCCAAGAGTGTTACCCCCACTCCTGCCGCCACGGCTCCCATAGCCACCGATGTTGCTCCTGCCCCCGAGGCCGAGTAACACCCCATACCAAGCAAAAAGGGGAGATTCGCCTCAGTGGGCGGACCTCCCTTTTACTATATCAACAGCCATGCAGCGTGTCGTAAACCATATCCTGTCGCACTTTCCCCACCACCCCACAGCCATGCAGGTCGCGGCGTGCGAGGAGATGGTGCGCTTCCTCTACGACCCCGACCCTGCCGCCGCTTTTCTCCTGCGGGGCTATGCCGGCACGGGCAAGACTTCGCTGGTAAGCGCCCTGGTGCGCTCAGCCCCTGCGCTGCACATCAAGACCGTCCTGCTGGCACCCACCGGACGGGCAGCCAAAGTGCTGGCCTCCTATTCCGGCCAGCCCGCCTTCACCATCCACCGCAAGATATACCAGACCGTCACCGACGGCAGCGGCATCATGCGCATGGCGCGGGCGTTCAACAAGCATTCCTACACACTCTTTATTGTCGACGAGGCCTCCATGATAGGGCAGGGCGACGACCTGGGCCTCGACCGCCACAATCTGCTCGAAGACCTCGTGGACTATGTCGGCGAGGGCAGCCATTGCCGCCTCATGCTGATTGGCGACACCGCCCAGCTCCCGCCCGTAGGCTCCACCCAAAGCCCTGCTCTCGACCCCGCCTATCTCGGCCGGGTACTCCGGCTCACGGTGCACCACAGCGAACTCACCGAAGTGGTGCGGCAGCAGCACCTCTCCGGCATCCTGCTCAACGCCACCCTCCTGCGCCGGCAGATAGCGCTCCTCGCCCCCGGCGACGAGCCCGCCATGCCCCTGTTCGACCTGCAGGACTGCGACGATGTCGTAAGGCTGCAGGGCGGCGAATTAGAGGAAGTCCTCAACCGGGAGTACAGCAGCAACGGCATCGAGCAGATGGTTATTGTCACCCGCAGCAACAAGCGGGCCAACCTCTTCAATCAGGAGATACGCAACCGCATCCTCTTCCGCGAGGAGGAGGTGAACGCCGGCGACCACCTCATGGTGGTGAAAAACAACTACTACTGGCTCGAGCCCGAAAGCGGCATAGGCTTCATTGCCAACGGCGACATAGCCGAGGTGCAGAGCCTCCGCAACCACCAGGAACTCTATGGCTTCCATTTCGCCGATGCCACCCTGCGCTTTGTCGACTACCCCGACCTCCCGGCCCACGACTGCAAACTGCTCCTCGAAACCCTCCACAGCGAGTCCCCCTCGCTCACCGCCGCCGAGTCGCAGCAGCTCTTCGAGGCCGTCATGGAGGACTATGCCGACATGCCGCGCAAGCAGGACCGGCTGCGTGCCGTGAAACAGAACCCCTACTACAACGCCTTGCAGGTCAAGTTCTCCTATGCCCTCACCTGCCACAAGACACAAGGCGGCCAGTGGGGCACCGTGGTCATCGACCAAGGCTATCTCACCGACGAAATGGTGGACAGGGAATACCTCCGGTGGCTCTACACCGCCGTCACCCGTGCCACCGGCCGCGTCTACCTGCTCAACTTCAAGGACAACTTTTTTCAGCCCCCGGATAATAATTTTGGCAAATAGCAGTTATTTATCTTGATTGCTACCATCCCTCCTCAACCCCTAAACACCCGACTATGAAAAGCGGACAACATCAGACCATGAAAATGCAGCAGAGGCTGTCGCCGCAGCAGCTGCTGCTGATGCAGCTGATACAGATGCCTGTCATGGAACTGGAGCAGCGTCTCAAAGAGGAGGTGGAAAAGAACCCCATTCTCGAAGTATCCACCGACAACAGCGACCGCCTTGAGCCACTGCCCGAAACAGGCACCCCCGCCTACGACATGATAGGCGCCGAAACCGACGATGACGACTACAGCTACCGCGAACGGCAGGAGCGCGACCGCAACCAGGACGCCCGCGAGGCAGTCTTCATCTCCGAGGAGTCGTTCTTCGACCACCTCATGGACCAGCTCTCCATGCGCAACCTCGACGACCGCCAGCGCGCCATTGCACAGGAAATTGTCGGCAGCCTCGACGATGCCGGCTATGTCGGCCGCAGCCTCGACCTCCTGGCCAACGACTTGGCATTCACCCAGGGCATAGAGGTGTCGCCGCAGGAGGTGGAGGAAGTCCTCCGCCTCGTACAGCAGATGGACCCTCCAGGCATTGCCGCACGCAACCTGCAGGAATGCCTCTCCCTACAGCTCCACCGTGCCGACACACAGGACGACGCCACCCGTTGGGCTGTCGATGTTGTAGACCGGTGCTTCGAGCCTTTCGCCCGCCACAACTACAGCCGTGTCATGGAGGAACTCTCGCTCACCGACGACCAGCTCCATGCCGCCATAGCGCGCATACGCCGCCTCAACCCCAAGCCCGGCGCCGTGGAGAACGACACCCCGCAGGCTCGCTACATCATCCCCGACTTCACCGTCACCCGTCATGACGACACCCTCACCCTCTCCGTCAACGACCGCTTCCTGCCGCAGATCCAAAAGGCTGAATATTACCAAGACCTCCTGCAGCAGCTCTCCGCCATCGACAACCCCTCGCCCGCCGACAAACAGGCTCTCGACTTCCTCCGCACCCGCAACGAAAGCGCCGACCTCCTGGTCGACACGCTCCGCCAACGTCATGCCGCCATGCTGCGTGTCATGCAGGTAATCCTGAAAAAACAATACCGCTTCTTCCTCACCGGCGACAGCTCCGAGATGCGCCCCCTGCTGCAAAAGGATGTGGCCGCCCTCACGGGATACGACATCTCCACAGTCTCCCGTGTGGTGAACAGCAAATACGTGCAGACCGAATTCGGCACCTTCCTTCTCAAAGACTGCTTCTCGCAGGCCATCGTCAACGATGAGGGCGAAGAGGTCGCCACCGAGGCTGTGCGCCGCGAACTCCAGGCTGCCGTCGACGCCGAGGACAAGCGTCATCCGCTCTCCGACGAGGCTCTCGCCGACCTTCTCAGCCAGAAAGGCTATCCTGTTGCCCGCCGCACCGTGGCCAAATACCGCGACATGCTGGGCATCCCCGTCGGCCGTCTGCGCCGCAAGCTCAAGGTGCTCATTCTCCTGCTTGCCGTTGCTGGCACCCTCTCCGCCCAGCAGCCCGCCAAAGAGAGCTACTACGACTCGCTCCTCAATGCGCGCATCCGCGAGGGACAGGCAAAAAGCCGCTTGCAGAGCCAGGGAGGAAAGAAAAACGACAAACGCCCCAACCGTCCGGCTCTCGAAATCCACGAGCCTGCCCCAGAGCCCACCGCCATCGACACAGCCCTGGCTGCCGGCGACGAACTCATCGACGTCATGTACAACTCCACCCTGCCGCCGCCCTCCTCCCTCTGGTACGGGCGTAACCTCTCGGGCGCCCATGTGCGGCTGGTAAACCTCTCCATGGATTCCCTGCCTGACGAAATCACCATACGCCTGCTCAAAGACAACGAGCGCTTCTGCTTCCCCGTCAAGAACATCATCACCTCGCCCTACGGCTGGCGCTGGGAGCGCCCGCACCGCGGCGTGGACATCCGTCTGCGCACCGGCGAACCCGTCCACTGCGCCTTCAACGGCGTGGTGCGCATTGCACGCCCCATGGGTGCCTACGGCAACCTCGTCGTGGTGCGCCACTACAACGGGCTCGAGACCGTCTATGGACACCTCTCCAAAATCAATGTCAAGCCCATGCAGGTTGTGGCCGCCGGGCAGGTGCTTGGACTGGGCGGCAGCACAGGCCGCTCCACAGGTCCGCACCTCCACTTCGAAGTCCGCTTCCAGTACGAACCTTTCGACCCCGAATGGATACTGGACTTTTCCAACTACACCCTCCGCACGCGCAAACTCTACCTCGACAAAACCTACTTCGGCATCCGCAAACCCTCCAAAGGCGAATCACTGGTCTACAAGGCCGACAAAAGCATCGTCCCCGAAGACCTCAGCCCTGCCAAGCGCAGCGGCAAGCCCGTCTACGCCACCATGAAGAAAGGCGAGACCCTCGACGACCTGGCCAAGCGCAACTACACCACCGCCGCCAAGCTGCGCGAGCTCAACCCCGACATCTCCAAGTTCAAGGCCGGAGTGCGCGTCCGCGTCAGATAAAAATCATCACCTTCTTTAATACCATCAACTCTATAAACGCTATAATCCCCCCAAGAAAATGAAGATAGTCTTTATGGGCACCCCCGATTTCGCCGTGTCGTCGCTCCAGGCCATCCTCTCCGCCGGACACCAAGTGGTGGGCGTGGTCACCGTGCCCGACCGTCCCACAGGCCGTGGCCTCAAAATGACCTGCTCGCCCGTGGGGCAATACGCTCTCGACCACAACCTCCCGCTCCTCCAGCCCGAAAAGCTGCGCGACCCCCTCTTCCAGTCGCAGCTCAAGGCGTGGAATGCCGACCTCTTTGTTGTTGTGGCCTTCCGCATGCTGCCCCAAAGCGTCTGGGCCATGCCGCCCCGAGGCACCTTCAACCTCCATGCCTCCCTGCTGCCCCGCTACCGTGGCGCCGCTCCCATCAATTGGGCTATTATCAACGGCGACACCGAGACGGGCGTCACCACCTTCATGCTCAACGAGCGCATCGACGAGGGGTCGCTCCTCCTGCAGCAGTCCACCCCCATCGCCCCCGACGACACCGCCGGCACCCTCCACGACCGGCTGGCCGCCATAGGCAGCCGCCTCGTGGTGCAGACCATCGAGGGCATAGAGGCCGGCACCCTCACCCCCAGGCCACAGCCCGCCGGTGTCGCGATGCCCGCCGCACCCAAGATATTCAAGCCCGACTGTGCCGTCGACTGGCACCTGCCGGGCAGCCGGATAGCCGACTTCGTCCGCGGGCTGTCCCCCTATCCCGCCGCCACCATGCAGCTGGCCGACCCCGCTGGCACGCCCCATCAGTTCAAACTCTTCCAAGTGCGTTTCGAACCCGCTCCCGACAGCCCTGCCGGACAGCTGGACACAGATGGCAAAACATACGCAAAAATCGGTGTAAAGGGTGGTTTTATCAGTATTTTGCATCTGCAAATCAGCGGAAAAAAAGCAATGCATATCTCCGACTTCCTTCGAGGATGCAATATAACAGGTTGGAAATTAATATATTGAACAGTGTGCTCTTTTTTTAACAAAATAATTTTAAAAAAGAATGCCAACCAATAAAAAAAAAAGTATATATTTGCAGCCGGAAAAAGTTGTATTAACCTGTTAAAATTATCACCATGAACAAAACCGAATTGATTGCCGCAATGGCAGAGAAAGCTGGTCTGACCAAAGTCGACGCTGGAAAAGCTTTGAACGCTTATGTCGATGTAGTAAAGGAACAACTCACCAAGGGTGAAAAGATCACCCTCGTTGGCTTTGGCACTTTTGATGTTGTCAGCCGTCCCGCACGTACTGGCCGCAACCCCCGCACCGGCGCCAAAATCAAGATTGCCGCCAAGAAAGCTGCCAAGTTCAAAGCAGGCAAGGGCCTTCTCTAATTGCCCTGCAATGTAATGAATTAAAGACTGAAAAGGCCGGGCCGCAGCGCAGCTGCAGCCCGGTTTTCTTTATCTCAAATCTAAAAAAGAAAGAGAATGTCTGCAGGGGCAGGCATTCTCTTTCGGTATGTGTAGTGTTGGTGTGAGGGTTAGCGCACAATGTCCATTTCGTCGATGAGGTTCTGGGCGTTGGCGTATTTGTCGATGACGAAGAGCATGTAGCGGCTGTCGAGGCAGATGCAGCGCTGCAGGTTTTCCTCGAAGTCGATGTCGCCGCTCATGGCTTCGCCGTTGCCGTCGAAGGCAAGGCCGATGAGGTTGCCGTAGGCATCGAGGACGGGCGAGCCGCTGTTGCCGCCGGTGATGTCGTTGTTGGTGATGAAGCAGGTGGGCAGTTGACCCTTGGCGTTGGCGTAGGTGCCGTAGTCTTTGGCGGCATATAGGTCTTTAAGGCGCTGCGGGACGATGAACTCGGTGTTGTTGGGGTCTTCTTTCTGCATGACGCCTTCGAGGGTGGTGTAGAAGTGGTAGGTGACGCCGTCGCGGGGCTCGTAGGCCTTGACGTTGCCGTAGGTGAGGCGGATGGTGCTGTTGGCGTCGGGCGACATGAGTTTGCGTCCGGCGTTGATTTGGAGGATGCCATCGACGAAGTCGCGCTGTCCGCGGGTGAGGTTGTCACGGTTCTCCTTGGGGATGGAGAGATAGACCTCGCGGTATTTGTCGAGGATGTCGCTGCCGTATTTGTAGATTTCGTCGCGGTCGAGCTGTTTGAGGGAGGGGTTCTTGAGGTATTCCTCGAAGGCTTTCTGGTTGGCGAAGATGGAGCGGCTGAAGAGGTGGGCGACGAGGGAGGTGAAGTCGCCGCGGTATTTGCGGTCGGCGTTTTTGAGGCAGTCGGGGATGTAGTTGACGTTGATGTTGCGGTAGGTGTATTCCATCATGGCGGCCATGACGCGCTGTTCTACGGCTTCGTCATAGTCTTTGTAGAATTTGGCGGCCTCTTCGCGGAGGTCGGCAAGCATGGCGTCGCGCTGGTCGGGGTTTTCCTCGTTGAGCATGGCTTTGATTTTGCGGCCGAAGAGGGTGGACTGGTAGAGGAGTTCGGGACCTTCGAGGAGGCCTTCGTCAAGGTAGGTGATGGCTTCCTGGAGTTCGCGGCGGTCGGCATAGCTCTTTTCTATGAGGCCGAGGGCGGCGCGGTATTTGGGGTCTTTGTCGAGTGCCCAGTCGTAGTACTCTTTCTCGATGTCCTTTTTGAGGGCCATGGTGTTGAGTTTCTTGAGGGCGATGTTCTGCTCGTTGCTGTATTTCCAGTAGTTGGAGCAGCTGGCATACTTGGAGGCGTATTTGATTTTGACGGCCTGGTCTTTGTTCATCTCCTCGCGGAGGATGTTGATTTTTACGGTGCGGAGCTCGTAGCGGAGCTTGTTGCTGACTTCCATGGTCTCTTTGAGGCCGTAGGAGGTGAGGAAGTGGTCGGTGGTGCCGGGGAAGCCGAGGACCATGGCGAAGTCGCCGTCGTTGAGCTCACGGGCGCTGACGGGGAGGTGGTGCTTGGGCTTGAGGGGGATGTTCTCCTTGGCGTAGGCAGCGGGTTTGCCGTCGGGGGCGGTGTAGATGCGGAACATGGAGAAGTCGCAGGTGTGGCGGGGCCATGACCAGTTGTCGGTGTCGCCGCCGAATTTGCCCATCGATGAGGGGGGAGCGCCCACGAGGCGGACATCCTTGTAGATGATGTGGACGAAGAGGAAGTACTGGTTGCCGTTGAACATGGGTTTGACGGTGGCGTCGTAGTCGGTGCCCTGGACGGCTTCGCGGGCGATGCGCTCGCTGACGTTGCGCACGGCTTTGGCGCGGTCGTCCTCGCTCATGTCGTCGCTGAGGCATTCAAGCACGCGCTGGGTGACGTCTTCCATGCGGACGAGGATGGAGGCGGTGAGGCCGGGGTTGGGGAGTTCCTGCGCCATGTTGTAGGCCCAGAAACCGTCGCGCAGGTAGTCGTGCTCGACGGTGGAGTGCTCCTGCAGTTTGCCGTAGCCGCAGTGGTGGTTGGTGGAGATGAGTCCCTTGTTGGAAATGATTTCACCGGTGCAGAAGTGCCAGAAGGGACGGCCTTCGTTGCCAAGGCCGACGATGGCGTCCTTGATGCAGTTCTGGTTGATGGAGTAGATGTCTTCGGGCGAGAGTTTGAAACCGGCTTTCTGCATGTCGGCATAGTTTTTGCCGATGAGCGAGAGGAGCCACATGCCCTCGTCGGCGCGGCTGGAGGCGGGGGCCAGAACCAGCAGAGCCAGAGTCAGAGTGAGGATGATTTTCTTCATGCTGTTAATGTATTATGTTACTAATTTAATGTTATGTTGAAAATGCAAAAGTACGACTTTTTTTTGAATTGTTGCATACATGTTCCAATATGAAATGCTTTTTAGCAGATTTATAGATGGTTGTGCGTGGGGGCGTTTTCCTTCCGACGTTGTTTCATAAAAGACAACCTCCCAAACAAATCATTACTTTAATTGCAACGCTATAGTGCAATATATGACTGATTTTTGCCAAACCTTCTCTTTGTCGCGTCCTTTCGGGACGCTATGAGTGAGTATATTCTGTCACCGCACTGCGCTATGCTTGTACGGTGTTATTGATATTCATCCTCATCGAGGCTGTAAAAAAACAGTCTTATACAATAGGGGACTTCTATAAATCACCCCGAAGGGGTGAGATATGAATAACGTTGCGGAAGTCGAGAGCAGAGCCGAACTTGTTCGAGCTATGCCGAGATGTAGCAACGTCTCGAGGAAACACCGTACAAGCAATGTACGGTGTCGCGACCGAATGGGAGCAACATCGAACATTGCGCAGTGCGGTGATTATCAACAGCTGAGTGATGCGTCCCGATAGGGACGCGACACACAAGCAGATAAATGAACCCGCTAATAATAGAGCCAATTGCAAGCAATGAATAGAATCATTTTGATAAGAATTTAGTAAAAAAAAAGTGCTGTTTGAAATATTTTTTGTATCTTTGCAGCATCAAATTGTATTCTCATTGTATTTCAATGCACTGATATTTAGATAATCACATATAATATTAACTTATTTCTTTATACAAAATGACTATTATGAAAAAAGAATCCACACAAAAACTGTTCGGAGCCACCTCCGAGGGACTGTCGGCAAAAAGTAGTTATGCAACACCGACCATCAAGGTTGTCACCTTCCAGGTGGAACACGGTTTCGCCGGGTCACCAGACCCTCTCAGCATTGGAGTCTCAGAAGCTACTACGCAACATTCAGTAACACAAGGGTCTGAACTCTTTGAACGCGAAACCTTGACTGCCTACAATTAAGAATTACAACAAAAGAACTAAAAAGACTTATAATAATGAAAAAGTTATTTCTATTTTTTGCACTTTTGGCAGGTATTGCCGTTATGACTGGCTGCAAGAAAGACCAGGATGGCATTACGCTTAAAGCCGTTTTCGACCAGGAAACCAAGGCATATTTTGGTAACTCTGATCGTGACTTACCTTATTGGGATAGTGATGACCAGGTGAATGTCAACGGTACTAGCTATGGTCTCGATGCTGGGTCTGTCTCTACCACCTTTGCATCAATCACGGGTGTGACTCCCAGCAGTGTTTACTGCGCCATCTATCCAGCCAACGCTCTCGTACCAGAATCAATGACCCCCAGTGTCACTCGATCAACAGCTACCATCAAGTTCGATAACCATCAGCAGTATGTTTCGGGGAATAACGGTCAACGGGTAAACATGCCTATGGGTGCTGTCACAACGGATAATGATAAGACGCTCATCTTCAAAAATCTTTGTTCCATCCTTCGGCTGAATGTAAGTAATAATTTAAGCACTGATTTTTGTGTGAAGAGAATCACCGTAACATCATTTGGTGGATACATTTCGGGATACTTCGATGTTAACCTTTCCTACAATAATTCCACTCACCAAACGGACGTCCCTGGCATAAATCCGTCTAGTCTTAACAGCAACTCAGAAGACAACACGTTAACATTACACGTTCCTAACAAAACCATTGCGTCTGGCGCCAGTGAACCTTTTGACATTGTCGTGCCGCCATTCAACGCTCGATATCTCATCCTTGAGGCGGAGCTGTATCGTACTAATGGTACCAAGATTGGTTACACCTCTGATACGGTGGCGATAGTCCCTGATACTTGGGTACGAACAGCACATAATTCAATTCTTGATGCCATAAATGGCACAGTGTCAGTAGCTCGTAATAAGATTGTAACCATCAACTTTGGAGTCACCTCTGTCACCGATGATGTCATTCCTTTTGATTATGGATATCTTGAACCCGGCCCGGACTTTAATCAACATATGAAGCAACTAATTGGTACTCGTACCGACATCAAGCAGATTATGTTCCTTAATGGCGCAGTGAATGCTCAACCACTTATTAATGCAGGTTTTATCGATAACCAGGGTAACATCGTTGACCCCACTCCCAGAAATGGTTGGGTAGATGTATCGACTTCAGATTCGCCCCATAAAATATATGCCCATATTGAGGGAACCATTGTGAAGATTTACTCTTGGGCTGATTTTATTTATGCCAATACCAACTGTAACAATATGTTCAGAGACCTTACTACTATCGAGGGTATTCAATGGACTACTTCGCGTGATAGGGGCTTTCAATCCGAAGATGTGAATAGTATGGCATACATGTTTGCAGGATGCACGCATTTAAAAACCCTTGTGTCGTATAACAGTTATGATCCCAATGGTACGGTCATTGCTGATCCCGATGGCAAATTCTATCTCAATACTACTAATGTGACGAATATGGAACACATGTTTGACGGATGTATAGCTCTAAATAATCTGTACCTGGATTTCAATACTCATAACGTGATAGGTGATGGAATGGTTGCCATGTTTAAGGATTGCTCTGCACTAGCGTCGCTTAATATAAGTTCATTCACCACCGAACGAATAACCAATATGACCGATTTATTTAATGGTTGTAAGGTTATGAAAACACTGCGCCTTGACAATTTCAATATGAATAATGTTTCTAATGAAAATAAAAAGGACATGTTTAAGGAGACGGCTTCTATCCCACCAATATCTGTAAATGATCCTTGTCAAGTGTATTGTCCCGCTACTTCCACTAATAATGTTGTAGCGGCTATCTTGGCACAAGATGGTAATGGAATTTATTATTCTGGACTTGATGCTACTAATCCCGGCGGAAACTATTATCCAACTGGTTATACTAATGCAAGAAAGATTGTTTTCAATCCACCTTCGAAATAATATACTAATCTATTCTGTATTCGGAATAGTTTAATACTGCCGGCCTCTCAAGGATGTTCTTTGTGAGGCCGGTTTGTTTTTTGTATCTCTGTCGGGATGGGGATGGGTTGTTGCCGTCTGTTGTCCGGTACTGAGGGTGCCTCAAAAGCCCAGGACGTCGCCCTGGGCTGGCTGTGTGGTGGCCCTTCAGGCCGCCGATAATCACAAGGGCAAAAAGTCCCCGACGGGGACGACATAACACAGGCAGGGGTGCAACCCCTGCGCAAAGGGAATGGATAAAACAGAACCCCGAAGGGGTGACAGAATGCGTGCCGTTGACTGTCTGTCGCCCTTTCAGGGCTTTGGTTTGTCGACTACATGAACGGGGGTTGCACCCCCGTCTGTGGTCTTTCAGTCCTTCGGACTTTTTGTCTCAGGCCGCTGGAAATCATATTGTGGCATAGCGACCACGATTCAAACAAGTTGATAGAGCTTCACACAGAATCACAGACAGGTAAAGCCATTTCTGCGGTTTCTGCGATTTCTGCGTGAATAATGTGAGACTTGGGGTATACAAGGCAACCTCCAATAATAATATAAAATCCTTTGCAATGAGAATTCATGGTAATGATTTAAAAAAACATGAATTATCATTAATTGTCATGAATTTGTGGTCATTACATGGAAATTCGTGTTAAATGTTCAATAATAATTATCATAAATGCGCCCCTTTTAGGGGCAATTATTGGAGGTTACCAAAAGTATGTTCACAATAATTATATGTGGGGGTGGGATTTCGACAATGGGCGGTGAATTGGAAAGGGACTTTTCAACAAATGGCGGTGAATTGGAATCGGAGTTATCAACATTGGACGGTGAAAACAACAAAAAAAATGAAACCTTTTTTCTGTTTTTCCGTATAATGAGTTATTAGAAAATGGAAGTTAATAACTTTTTTTGGAACTTTTTGGCAATAATTGGAAAATTAGTTGTACTTTTACATCTTGAAACAATATAGGTAAAAATGGCTTTAATACTTGGAACAGAATACTGTAAGGTCGATTCCAACGGTCGCTTCAAGTTCCCAATTGCATTAAAGAGGCAGTTGGAGACGGAAGATTGCCGTTTTGTAATCCGTCGCGGATTCACTTCCGAGTATTTGGAGCTGTGGACGTATGCCAGTTTTCAAGAGGAAGTGGAAGTGCTTCGGAAGACGCTGAGACCCTACAACATCCATGACCACCAGATAATGCAGCAGCTGACGCGCGCCAACCTGGTGGAGATGGACAGCAACGACCGCCTGCTGATTCCGCCGGAGCAGAAGTCGGTGATAGGGGATGCCAAGGAGATAGTGCTACAGAGTACCGGTAAGTGCATCGAGATCTGGGAACGTTCGGCCTATGACAAGATGAACGACTCGATTACCGACTTTGCGTCGATAGTCGATAAACGACTGGGAGAACTGTATGGGCTATCATCTGCCGGTGATGCTGAATGAATGCATCGAGGGATTGAACATCCGTCCTGACGGGACGTATGTGGACGCCACCTTCGGAGGCGGCGGCCACTCGCGTGCCATCCTGTCGTATTTGGGCGAAAGGGGACGGCTGATAGCCTTTGACCAGGATGCCGATGCGCTGGAGAACGCGCTGGACGATTCCCGCTTTACACTGCTGAATGAGAATTTCCGCCACATGAAGAGTTTCCTGCGGCTGCACGGAGTGCGGTCGGTGGACGGTGTGCTGGCTGACTTGGGTGTTTCGTCGCACCAGTTTGATGTGGCAGAGCGCGGTTTCTCCACCCGGTTGAACGGGGAGCTGGACTTGCGCATGGACCGCCGTCAGGAAATGACCGCCCGTGATTTGGTGAACAGCGCCAGCGAGGAGGAGTTGACACGCATGCTGCGGCTGTATGGCGAACTGCCAAACGCCTATCAGATGGCGAAGGCAATCTGTCGTGCCCGGATGGAGAGGGAGATAGTCACCACGTTTGACCTGAGGGATGCGGTGAGCCGCCATTTGCCGCGAGGGATGGAGAACAAGTATCTGGCCATGCTGTTCCAGGCGTTGCGCATAGAGGTGAACGGCGAGCTGGAGGCGTTGAAAGAGATGCTGCAGCAGTCGGTGGATGTGCTTGTGCCCGGCGGCAGGCTGGTGGTGATGTCGTACCACTCGCTGGAAGACCGGCTGGTGAAGAACTTCTTCAAGGCGGGCAATTTCGAGGGCGAGGTGAACAAGGACTTCTACGGCAACCCGATTGTGTCGCTGAAACCCGTGGTGCGCAAGGCCGTCACAGCGAGTGAGGAGGAGCTGCAGGTCAACAGCCGTGCGCGCAGTGCGAAGCTGCGTGTGGCAGAGAAACTGAGTTGAACAAAAACATAAAGTCATTAACTTTCAAGATGGAACAGGAACAGCAACAGGACATACAGGAGCCGAGTCGGCAAGACGAGGAGCGCAAGGACTCTCAGGAACCGGAACGCAAGCGCCGCAACTGGCTGTCGCGTATATTGGGGGGTGAGGTGTTGCAGAGCCGTGCCGTGGTGAAACAGATACCGCTGATTCTGTTGCTGTGCTTCTATGCCATCATCCTGGTGTATAATCGCTACAAGGTGGAGGATTTGACCAAGGCCAAGGCCGAGGCACAAGAGAGAAACAATTATCTGCGCGAAGCCCGCATCGAGCTGCAGAAGAGATACCAGGAAAGCATCAAGATTTCGCAGATTGCCGAGATGCTCGACAGCACGGGTATCGGCATCACGGCAGGACCTCCCTATGAACTGAAAGCAGAGGATTGAGACGGAAGCAAACACTAAGTAGAGAAAAGTATGGAAGAGAAACACAATAATAAAGCTCTGTTCACCAAGATGTTGGTGCTTTATCTGCTGCTTGTGATAGTGGTGGGGGGCGCCATGCTTGCCTCCACCATCAAGACACAGGTGGTGGACGGCGATATGTGGCGGGCGAAAGCCAAGGACCGCGAAGAGATAGAGCGCATAGAGCCTGCCCGCCGCGGCAACATCTTCTCTTCCGACGACAAGGTGCTGGCCACCACGGTGCCGGTATGCGACCTTTGTCTGGATCTGGGTCGCTGGCCCCGTATGACGGCAAAGGATGGCGAGAAGAACCCCGTACAGTATAAGGCATACCTGAAGCGCGAGGCCGCCTTCGAAGCGAATCTGGGCAAAGTCTGCAAGATACTGCACACCCAGTTCCCCGACAAGTCGGAGCAGTACTTCCGCAGCCGCATCATCAACGAGTGGAACAAAAAAGAGCGGGGACATTGCTTGTATGTGGCGCGTCGAGTGCCTTATTCGCAGTGGGAGACCATCCGCAAGCTGCCCGGCTGGGGCGGCTACGTGGCAACCAAGACTGCCGAGGGCAGTGTGACGAGCTATGTGAGAGCACATATCTACGGCAACCTTGGCGAGAACACCATCGGCCTGCATTACAAAACCCCCCAGAAGGAAGGCTATACAGGACTGGAAGGCTACTACGACAGTGTGCTTCGCGGCAAGGACGGCAAGTACATTTGCCGCCGCCTCACCCGTGGCATCTGGCTGCCCATGGAGGACGGCGATGTGCCCGACGAGGATTCCACCCTTGTGCAGCACCGTGAGGACGGCAAGAGCATTGTGGCCACTATCGACACCCGCTATCAGGACATTGCAGAGAGTGCCTTGCGTAATTCCATGAACCAGTACGGCGGCCAGGCGGGATGTGCCATCTTGATGGAGGTTGAGACGGGCTATGTGCTGGCCTGCAGCAGCCTCACCCGCGACACCAATGGTCAGCTGAAAGAAAACCTATGGAGCAATGTGGCATGCAGCGACAGCTATGAGCCCGGTTCCACTTTCAAGACGGTGGTGATGACATCGATGCTCAGCGACAAGCAGATTGCCCTTGACACCTCCAAACGGGTGCGTGCAGGCGGTGTGAAACGCTTCAGCGCCACCAGCGGAGAGATTAACGACGGGCACGGCTTTGCCACCGACACTGCCAGTCTGCCGGGTGTGCTGGCAAAGTCGTCCAATGTGGGCATGTGTGAACTGGCATGGGAATACTACCGCAACCGCAGGGAGGATTTGAAGAAGGGCATCGAGTCCATCTTCCCCTTTGGCCGGATGCATCCCGACATCGAGGTGCTGGAGCCCAATACCAGAACGGGAAAACTCAACTCCGACCGAGACTTCCTCAACCTCAGTTATGGCTACTCGGCCACGGTGACCCCTCTGCAGCTCATCACCTTCTATAATGCCCTTGCCAATGGGGGCCGAATGGTGAAACCCCTTTTCTGCCGCGAAATCATCGAGGGCAGACGTTCCCGACCGGTGAAACCTGTTGTACTCAATGAGCATGTGTGCAGCGAAGAGGTGGCCGCACAGATGCGTTCGATGCTGGTGGGAGTGGTGGAACACGGCACGGGCAACAATATCCGGAACACCGTATATGGCATTGCCGGCAAAACCGGCACTACCCAGGGCATCACCGACAAGAGTATCAAGAACTCCTCCTTTGTCGGCTTTTTCCCTGCCGATAATCCCCGCTATACCTGCCTTGTCCTTGTAGAGCGCACCAGCATTGCCGGAAGGTATGCCGCAGCGCCTGTTTTCCGCAAGATAGCCGACTGTGTGGTGGCCTTTGACAAGGAACTGGGCAGCATACGCCTGTCCGATTCCATCCGTGTCGAGCGTCCTGTTGCGACCAAGTCACCCCGCACCCAGCTCGAAACCATCCACCGCCTTTTAGGCATGCCTTTTGCCATGGCCGACAGCACCCAGGCCACCCCGTGGGCGGTGTATGACGCCACTGTCGGAGGCTATATGAATTATCAGGTGCCTTCGGGTGTGGTTCCCGACTGCCACGGCATGACAGTGCGCGACGCCATGCGGCTGCTGCACAAAGTCGGACTCAAGACCCGCTTCTCGGGACAGGGCAAAGTAGTATCTCAGTCACCGAAACCCCGCACACCTGTCCGCCGGGGTGCAACCGTAACATTAGAATTGAAACCATGAAACTGATATCACTCCTTGGCGGTGAGACTCCGCTGATAAAGAAACATGTGGGTGGCGACCCCGACATCTGCAGCATCTGCTTTGACTCGCGCAAAGTCGAGCCAGGCAGTTGCTTTGTGGCACAGAAGGGAACGCATGTCGACGGACACCAATATATTGACACCGCTGTTGAGAAAGGCGCCGCCGCCGTGGTGTGCTGCCAGATGCCGGAAAGCCTTGCTCCCGGCGTGGCCTATGTGCAGGTTGAAGACAGCGACATTGCCTTGGGTGTCATGGCCGATTGTTTCTATGGCCATCCCTCGCGGCAACTGAAGCTTGTCGGTGTCACCGGCACCAACGGCAAAACCACCACCGTCACCCTTCTCCACCGTCTTTTCCGAGAATATGGTTGCCATGCAGGTCTTCTCTCCACCATCGTCAACAAAGTGGATGACGAAGCCATCCCCTCCACCCACACCACCCCTGACGCCCTTGAACTGAACAGCCTACTCAGCCGCATGGTGCAGGCGGGGTGCCAATATGCCTTCATCGAAGTCAGCAGCCACTCCATCGTGCAGAACCGCATTGCCGGGCTGACTTTTGCCGGTGGCATCTTCTCCAACATCACCCACGACCACCTTGACTATCATAAGACCATGGCCGCCTACATCGCTGCCAAGAAGGCCTTCTTCGACCAGCTGCCCTCCACAGCCTTTGCCCTGACAAATATCGACGACCGCAATGGCAATGTCATGGTGCAGAACACTCGGGCGCACGTCCACACCTACAGCCTGCAGCGCATGGCAGACTATCGCTGCCGTGTGATGGAAGAGTCATTCCAGGGAACGCTGTTGGAAATCAACGGCTGCACTGTGTCCACCCGGCTTGTGGGGCGCTTCAATGCCTACAACCTCACCGCCATCTATGCCGCCGCTGTGCTGTGCGGAATGCCTCACGGCGATGCACTGCGGCTGCTCAGCACACTCGAGGCCGCCGAGGGACGGTTCCAGTACGTCTCGGGGAAAGGGATTACGGCAATAGTCGACTATGCCCACACTCCCGATGCACTGCAGAACGTCCTTTCCGCCATCAACGGCATGCGCCGACAGGGACAGACCCTCATCACTGTTGTGGGGTGCGGTGGCGACCGCGACACCACCAAGCGACCCGAAATGGCCCGGATTGCCGCTGACCTCAGCGACCGCCTCATCCTCACCTCCGACAACCCCCGCACGGAAGACCCGGGACGCATCCTTGACGATATGGAGGCGGGTCTTACCCTCGAGGACAAAAGCCGTGCGGTGCGCATTCCCGACCGTCGCCAGGCCATTCGCACAGCGGTCCTCATGGCACACGAAGGCGACATCATCCTTGTGGCAGGCAAAGGCCATGAGAAGTATCAGGACATACAGGGTGTCAAACACCATTTCGACGACAAAGAAGAACTTGAAAATATATTGATAAAGGATTAAACAGATGTTATATTATTTATTTGATTGGTTAGACAGGGCATTTGACCTTCCCGGAGCAGGAGTGTTCCAGTACATCTCCTTCCGCGCCTCCATGGCGGCAATACTCTCGCTGCTCATCATGCTGTTTTGCGGCAAACCTTTCATACGGCTCATCCGCCGCAAGTCGATAGGCGAGTCGGTGCGCAATCTCGGCCTTGAAGGCCAGAAAGAGAAGGAGGGCACACCCACCATGGGCGGTCTGCTCATCTTGGCCGCCATCATTATCCCCACACTCCTGTTCGCACAGTTGGACAATGTGTATGTTCTGACCATGCTCGTCACCACCGTCTGGCTGGGACTGATAGGGTTCATCGACGACTACATCAAGGTGTTCAAGAAAGACAAAGCCGGTATGCCCGGACGATTCAAAGTCTTTGGCCAGGTAATGCTGGGACTGGGTGTGGGTCTGCTGCTCTCTTTCCACCCCTCTATTGCCTCCACCAAGACCACCATTCCCTTTGTCAAAGGCAATGAGTTCGACTATGCCTGGCTCATCAGCTGGATGGGCGACTGGACAGTTGACTGGGTATGGGTGGTATATGTCCTCGTGGCCATCTTCGTTGTGACGGCGGTGTCCAACGCCTCCAACCTCACCGACGGTATCGACGGACTTGCCACCGGCACGGCCTCCATCATCGGCGGTGCGCTGGCCATCCTGGCATGGCTTTCGGGCAATATCATCATGTCCAACTACCTCAACATTGTCTATCTCCCCCACATCGGCGAGCTCACCATCTTCATCACTGCATTCGTCGGTGCCACACTGGGTTTCCTGTGGTTCAACACCTATCCTGCAGAAATCTTCATGGGCGATACCGGTTCCCTGGCCATCGGCGGCATCATTGCGGTGTTTGCCCTCCTTATCCGCAAGGAGCTGCTGCTCCCCATACTCTGTGGAATCTATCTGGTCGAAGACTTCTCAGTCATCCTGCAGACGTGGGGATGCAAAAGCTATCGGCGCAAGCATAAACTGCCGGCAGGCGAGATGGTCCCTATAGACAAAAGGCCATTCCTCATGACTCCCATACACCACCACTACCAGAAAAAAGGCATATCCGAGCCCAAGATTGTACAGCGTTTCGTCATCATCGGCATACTCCTCGCCATTGTCAGCATCGTGACACTCAAACTCAGATAAAGAATACGTTGTCCGTTGATAAGTTTATAAGTTTATACGGCTCGCATCATATCAACATATCAACGTATCAACATATCAACAAAACACAATCAAGCAATCAAACATTCAAACAATCACTATAGCATATAAAATACATCATGAGCATAGAACTATTGGCAAAACAGGGTCGCACCCGCATATACGGCGGACTTGCCGCCGTCGAAACCTCCCGTCTGCGTCAGATGCGCGACAACGCAATGCGCAGCTGCTTCTCCCGCATAGAGGAAACTGCCTGCCGCATGGAGCATGTGGCACACATACATGGCAAGGAATACATCAACGATGCCGCCTCGGTCAGCGTCAACGCCACCTGGTACACGCTGGAGAAACTGGACGGCGGGGTTGTATGGATAGCACTGGGCGACGACAACCAGACCGATTACACACGCCTGCGTCCCCTCGCGCTGCGCAAGGTGCGCATGCTCATCTGCGTCGGCAGGGACAACAGCAACCTCCACCGCGCCTTTAGCGGCGTAGTGCCTGAAATAATCGATGCGGGTTCTCTTGCCGCCGCTGTGCAGACCTCCTGCTATTGCGGAATCGACCAGGCCAAAGTGCTTCTCTCTCCCGCCACGCACCCAGGCACCTCTGTGCAGGAACTTGGCCGCGAATACTGCCATCAGGTCAATGAGCTTTAATCATCAGTATAATCCAGAAACCCGATAACTTCAATAAAAAAACAAAGTTGACATGAAGCGTAAGTTGAACATATTGTCAGGCGACAAAGCGCTGTGGGTTATCTTCTTCCTCCTCAGCGGCATTTCGCTCGTGGCTGTATACAGCACTATAGGGCTGTCCGCCATCACCGACCTTCATTCAACACCCATGAAGATATTCTTCAAACACCTGTCCTTTGTTCTGCTCACCTATATCGCTGTTATCGGCATATCCCACATCAAATACATATACTTTGCAAAGATCTTCCGGTGGGCGTTCTATGCCTCGCTTGTCATGATGCTTATCGTCATGGTGATGCACACCGGCCGCTGGCTTGTCATCCCCCACGTAGGACGCTTTGAACCCTCTGAGCTTGCAAAGATCTCCATGGTTATCTATCTTGCCCGGACAGTAACCGTCAACCGCGACCAACTCGAAGACCCGCGTACATTCTACACTCTGCTTATTCCCATATTTGTCACCTGCGCGCTGATTGTGCCGGAGAACCTCTCCACGGGCATTCTGGTTTTAGTCACAGGATATCTTATCCTTTACTTTGGCGGAGTCAACCGCAAGATGTGGTGGAAAGGACTGGGAATAGTTCTGATTGGTGCCGTCGGGATATTCCTTTTCCTCTATTTCCTCGGCGACAAAATGAGTGTCGGGCGTATCCCGACGTGGTCCCACCGTATCCATTCCTGGATAAACCCCAATCCAGATGAACTCACGCAGGAGAACATGGCCCGCATGGCTGTGGCACGAGGAGGATTCTTTGGCAACGGCATAGGCACCACGATACACGGCAGGCTGATGACCCAGGCACACAACGACTTTATCTTCTCCATCATCATCGAAGAAGCGGGAACCTTTGCTGCCCTGCTCATCTTTGCCCTTTATGCCTGGTTCTATTTCCGCTGTATCCGCATTGCCACGGCATCGAAAAAACTCTTTGGCAGCCTTTGCGTGGCCGGTATCGGCACCTTGATATTCCTTCAAGCCATCATTAATATGGCTGTCGCCGTGGGGGTGCTTCCTGTCACGGGACAAACACTGCCCTTTATCAGCTATGGCGGTTCGGCCTACCTGTTCCTCGGATCCGGTATAGGGGTCATCCAGTCTGTGGCTTATGAAAACAAGAAACAGCTGCGCTTGGCTAAACAGGCTGAGATGCAGTCTGAAGCTAATAACGATAAAAACACACTGCAAGATGAAAGTAATAATTAGCGGAGGAGGTAGCGGGGGGCATATTTTCCCCGCTTTGGCAATTGCAAATGCCGTCAAGCAGCGTCACCCCGGCGCCGAAATACTCTTTGTGGGTGCTGAAGGACGCATGGAAATGGAGAAGGTCCCCGCAGCGGGCTACGAGATAAAAGGCCTTCCTATTGCCGGCCTGCAGCGGCAGCTGACCGTTGAGAACATTTTCAAGAACCTGCAGTTGCCCTACAAGGTTATCCGTAGCCGTTGCAAGGTGCGTGGCATAATCCGTGATTTCAACCCCGACATTGTAGTCGGAGTGGGAGGGTTTGCCAGCGAACCCACGCTCAAGATGGCTTCCCGTATGGGATATATCACCCTTTTGCAGGAGCAGAATTCCTACGCCGGTCTCACAAACAAGACCCTTGCCAAAACGGCTGCGGCAATCTGTGTGGCATACGATGGCATGCAGCGTTTTTTCCCGGCAGACAAGATTGTGTACACGGGCAATCCTGTACGGGCCGATATAGAGAACCTCTCGGCCTCACATTCCGAAGGGTGTGCCCACTTTGGTGTTGACGATGCCAAGCCCGTCATGCTTTCGGTGGGCGGTAGCCTGGGCGCCCGCAGCATCAACCGGATGATACTCGACAACCTTGCTTTCTTTAAAGACAACGACATCCAGCTTATATGGCAGACCGGCCGGTGGATGTACAACGAGGCGGTTCAGGCCGTTAGCGCGGCTGGCGTTGGGCAGTGGGTTAAGGTTAACCAGTTCATTGCCCGGATGGATTTGGCTTATGCTGCAGCCGATATGGTGATATCCCGTGCCGGTGCCATTGCCATCTCCGAGCTTTGCTTTGTGGGCAAGCCCGTCATACTGATTCCTTCTCCGAATGTGGCGGAAGACCACCAGAAAAAAAACGCCATGGCCTTGGCCTCGAAAGGGGCTGCGGTAGTGGTGACCGACAGCGATTGCGGCACGAAAGGCTTGCCATTGGCTCTCGAGCTGCTGCGCGATGGCGAGCGCTGCCAGCGCATGGGGCAGGCCATCAAGGCCCTTGCTGTTCCGCATGCTGCCGACCGGATTGTCGACCAGATAGACAGATTGCTGAATAAATAATAAGACTTGTCAATACACTATTCACTAACCACAAGAAGATTGAAGAAATGAACTACTACTTTCTCGGCATAGGAGGCATAGGAATGAGCGCCATCGCCCGGTTCTTCCACCAGCGCGGCGACCGTGTCAGCGGCTACGACCGCACCGAGTCGCCTATCACCAAGCAATTGGTGGCTGAAGGCATTGCTGTCCACTACGACGACAACCCATCCCTTGTCCCCGACGACACAGACCTGGTGGTCTATACTCCCGCTGTACCTGTCGAGACTGCCGAATACCAGCATGTGCTCCAGAAAGGATTCCCCATAAAGAAACGCTCTCAGGTGCTGGGTGAGCTTACCCGCGGCAAGAAGTGTGTGGCAGTTGCCGGCACCCATGGCAAGACCTCCACATCGAGCATGGTGGCCCATATCCTCAACCACACCGAAATGGGTTGCAGCGCTTTTCTTGGTGGTGTGGCAAAGAATATCAACTCCAATGTTTTGGTCAACAGCAAGAGTGACTATGTGGTGGTGGAGGCTGACGAGTTCGACCGTTCTTTCCTGCAGCTCTATCCCTATTGTGCAGTAATCACCGCCACGGATGCCGACCACTTGGATGTCTACGGAAACCGCGACAATATGCTGGAGGCGTTCCGTCAGTTTGCCTCGCAGATTGACGCCGACGGCACACTTGTCCTGAAAGAGGGGCTGACCCTTCACAGCGACGACCACTCCGGCGAGGGGGAACATGACGATCATCACCACGGCCATGAAATAGAGGGTGTGTCCGCACACGTGGTGAGCTACACCGCCCGTGGCATCGAAGCCGATTACTATCCGTGGAATGTGCGCAATTATAATGGCAATATCTTCTTCGACCTCCGCACCCCCAAAGGCGTTCTGTACGACATGGAGCTGCCCAATGCAAGTCTCTACAATGTGGAGAATGCCGTTGCCGCTGCAGCGGTTTGCATGACTTTGGGAGTAAACGAATACCAGTTGCGCAACGGTTTGAAGACTTACACCGGTGTGCAGCGGCGTTTCGACTACCGTATCAAAACCGGCAATCTGGTGATGATAGACGACTATGCCCATCACCCCCAGGAGATTGCTGCCTGTCTCGAAAGTATCCGCTACCTGTATCCGGGCAAACGTGTGGTGGGTGTCTTCCAGCCTCATCTCTACTCGCGCACCCGTGACTTCGCCGACCAGTTTGCCGAAGTGCTTTCCACTTTGGACGAACTGGTGATGCTCCCGATCTATCCTGCCCGTGAAAAACCCATACTGGGTGTCACCTCGTCTATGGTGCTGCGGAAGATAGACAGCATGTCAAAGTATCTCTGTACGCCCGACCAGGCTCTCGAACTGGTGCCCGCGCTGTGCCCCGATGTGGTGGTGACCATGGGTGCCGGCGACATAGACCGCCTGGTGCCCCGTCTTGAAGCTAAATTATTGGAGAATATGTAGTATGTCGAAACCCCGTATCAAAATAGTGCCCATTGTCGTTTTGCTGCTGCTGGTGGCGGTGGTGGTGGCGGCAAATGTGTGGCGTAACCGTTCCCAGGTGCGCAATATCCGTGTAGAAATTGCGTATGCCGGTGGCGACACGCTGGTCACGCCTCAGCAGGTGGCATCGCTGGTGCAGGACAAGTATCCCGGCATGATGACCAGCCGTCTCCGCGATGTTGACCTGAAGACAGTGGCACAGGCGGCGGCCTCCTCGCCCTGGCTGTACGATTGCGTGGCAGGAACCTCTATCGGTGGCGATGTGGTGGTGCATGCCGTGCAGCGCCGTCCCATAGTCCGTGTGTGCAGCCAAGGCAGCGAGTACTATCTTGACGACCAGGCAAAGCGAGTGCCGCTCAGCCAGGTGTCGGAGTGCGACGTGTTGGTGGCCAGCGGAAACATCCCGGAAAAAGGCAAAGGATTGGAGCAGGTGTGGAATTTGGCCAGCTATCTCGACCAGCACCCCGGCCTCTCACCGCTGTTCGACCAGATATACCGTGACGGCAAAGGCGACCTTTTCCTAACCCCTAAACTGGGAAACCACGTGGTGCAGATGGGCTCCGACCAGAACCTTGACGAGAAATTCCGCAACCTGCTTGTCCTCTACAAGCAAGGACTGCCGAAAGTGGGATGGGAGACATACAGCCAGATAAGTGTCAAATACCACGGCCAGGTGGTGTGCACGAAAAGAAATACTAAATTCGTTAATTCGTTAATTCGTTAATTCGTTAATCGACTAACACAATAACACATTCACGCATTAACACATTCATTAACACGTTAACACATTCAAAATATCATTCACTGAAAATATAAACAAAAAAAATAAATGCCATGAGTAGTAAATACATTGTAGGTCTTGACATCGGAACAACAAAAATCGCCTGTTTCATCGGTCTGCGCGCCGAAAACGGCAAAATCCAGATCAAAGGATTCGGCAAAACGGAGTCCGTGGGTGTGGAGCACGGCATAGTGCGCAACATCTACGACACAGCCAATTCCATCCGTCGTGCGGTAAGCGACGCCTCCGAAATGGCCAATTACGACGTGGAAGAGGTTTATGTGGGCATTGCCGGTCAGCACATCAAAAGCCGCCCGAATCAGGGCAGCGTGATGATTGCCGAAGACCAGCGACTTATCGAAAAGGCCGATGTGGACCGTCTTATCGAAGAGCAGAACCGCATAATGCTCGACCCTGGCGAGGAAATCATCCATGTCTTTCCACAGAACTATATTGTCGACAACGACAAGCTTGAAAACGACATCGACCCTGTGGGCGTTGCGGGCAAGTGTCTGATGGCCAATTTCCATATCGTCACGGGCAACACCAATAACGTGCGTAATATCCGTGACGCCGTGGCCGAGGCGGGTCTGCGCATTAAAGGCGTTGTGCTTGAACCCATCGCCTCTTCCTATGCTGTGCTTGACGACGGTGACAAAGCGGCCGGTGTGGCATTGGTGGACATCGGCGGCGGCACCACCGATATTGCCATCTTCCACGAAGGCATCATCCGCCATACCTCGGTGCTTCCTCTCGCAGGAAATGTCATCACCAACGACATCCACAACAATTGCATGATTCTGAAACACCAGGCCGAGAGCCTGAAGATCAAGTTCGGCTCATGCCTGCCCACGAGTGTCAGTCAGGATGACATCATTGCCATCCCCGGCATCCGCAACCAGGCTCCGCGCGAAATCAGTGTCAAGACCCTCGCCGTCATCATCAATGCGCGCATGCGCCAGCTGCTGGAACAGGTGCTCTACGAAATCCAGAAGTCGGGCTTCGAGCGTCAGCTTATCGCGGGCGTCGTGCTGACCGGTGGCGGTGCAAATCTCACCCATATCAAAGAATTCTCCGAACTCATTACAGGCATTGACTCGCGTGTGGGAGTCTCCACCGAAAACCTCGACAAGGACGACAACTTCCCATACGAAAACCTCAGCAATCCCATGTATGCCACTGGTGTGGGTCTGGTTATCTACGGTATTTTGGAGGAGGAAAAAAAGGCACAGTCTGTGGCCGATGCAGAACCCGAACCCATCGCTGAGGAAGTGACTGTCCAGCAGGAAGAGGTTGAGACCGATACCGAAACCAAGAAGTCCAAGGAGAAGAAACCCAAGAAGAAACTCCTCAATCGGGATGGCGCCAGTTTCGGCAAGTCCATCGCCGACTGGCTGGCCCGCAACTTCACCGAAGACGACATCGACGGGTAACCTGTTCATAAAGTGTTGATAAACCGTTTGGCACAACTGCTTATATGTGGGAATAAAGTCGTATCTTTACAAATTCAAATTATCTCGTCATATTAACGTAACAATATAGATAATAATAATTTATAAACATTAGTAATCATGCCCGAATCACAACTTATCGCTTTTGACTCGCCTCTCAACCAGTCGTCGTACATCAAAGTCATTGGTGTAGGCGGTGGTGGCAACAACGCTGTCAACCACATGTTCCGCAAAGGAATCTCGGGTGTTGACTTTATCGTCAGCAATACCGACATGAAGGCTCTCAACGGCAGCCCTGTGCCCAACAAGTTGGTTCTCGGCCACGAGGGTCTGGGTGTCGGTGGACGTCCTGCCAAGGCCCGCAAAGCCGCCGAGGAGAAGGCGGACGAAATCAAAGAACTCTTCGAGCATAACACCAAGATGATTTTTATCACCGCCGGCATGGGCGGCGGCACCGGCACGGGTGCTGCGCCGGTCATTGCACGCTTGGCCAAGGAAATCAAGCTCGAAGCCGAGGATGACGACGACCCTGCACAGATTCTTGTGGTCGCTGTTGTCACCACTCCGTTTGTCTTCGAGGGCAACCGCCGTCTGCAGCAGGCTATGGACGGTGTGGAGGAGTTGCGCAAGTATGTCGACTCTATCCTGGTCATCAACAACGAGAAGCTCCGCTCCTATGGCAACCTCGTCATGTCCGATGCCTTCTCTATGGCCAACGATGTGCTGCTTACTGCCGTGAAAGGCATTGCCGAAATCATCACCCTCAACGCGTATGTGAACATCGATTTCCGCGATGTATATACGGTTATGGAGAACAGCGGTACAGCCCTTATGGGTATCGGCGAGGGCGAAGGCGACAACCGCGCCCGCCAGGCCGTGGAGGAAGCCACCACTTCCGTGCTCCTGAACGACAACGATATCTCTGGAGCCAAGAATGTGCTGCTCTATTTCTCTTATGGCAAGGACCACGAGATTACCATGGACGAGATGGGCGAAGTGGCCGACTACATCTCTGCCAAGACGGGCAGCACCGACACCAATGTCATTTGGGGTACCGGTTTCGACGAGTCGCTGGGCGAAAAGGTGAAAATCACCCTTATCGCCACAGGCTTTGAACAGAGCGAGCCCACCGACCCCAAGCGTTATGAGCTGAAGGAAACCCCCGAAGAGCCCAAGCAGGTTCCTCTGAACAATATCACTGAGCCCACGATTGTGCATCCCGCTCCCGGTGCTCCTGCTCCAGGACCGGGCAACGTGGTTGACCGTGTTATAAATGTCTCGGGCGACTATGTGCCTCCTGCCATTCAGACGGTCGACACACCCGTTGAGCCGGGCATGACTGTCACTCAGTCCAAGCCCGCCGACACACCGCGCAGGAATGTCTACAACCTATACGACGATGAGGTGAAGACGGAAACCCCAACCCGTCCTCAGGAACCAACCGATGACGGCATCCACCTTGTGAGCCGCGAGTCCAGCCAGACTGAAGTTGCCGCTCCAGCAACCAAGCCGGCCGAACCAGTCGTGCAGCAGCGTCCCGACGTGTGGCACCGCGAACCTGCAGCTGCCCCCACCCGTCAGTCTCAGACGGGGAAGCTCGATATGATGGCTATGGACCGCGCCGAGCGCATTAAGGCTATCAACAACCTGCTTCGCAACGACATCAATGGTGCTCAGAAAGTAGAGTCCATGTCAATCGCCGAATTGACTGGAGAGGAGATAGACTTAGGACTCCATTCCAACCAGACCGAGGCCTCGGATTCTGTCATCGCACCCGACGGTTCTGTCCGTCCGAATACTTCGTTGTTCCAGCTTCCCGATTGATTGTGTAAATACGTTGTCCGTTGATAAGTTGATAAGTTTATACGCTTCGATTGCTTGATTGTCTGATTGCTTGATTGTTTGAGTAATTTGACTGCGCCAGCACTCAAGCATTTACACAATCAAGCATTCAAGCAATAACTCAAGGGTTATGTCGCATAATACAGGCAATAGTAACAACAAAAAGGGGTAGGCATTAAAAAG